>Ga0115000_10000072_pt1 | contig 84509 bp, 84 predicted proteins | sample ArcticOcean_MG_C_6_FD_89690 | JGI IMG/M metagenome (GOLD analysis project Ga0115000, IMG submission 89690) | Marine microbial communities from western Arctic Ocean - ArcticOcean_MG_CB8_128 | ecosystem: Environmental > Aquatic > Marine > Oceanic | place: Arctic Ocean: Canada Basin | collected... | reverse complement strand
CCCGTAGGAGTCTGGGCCGTGTCTCAGTCCCAGTGTGGCTGATCGTCCTCTCAGACCAGCTACCCGTCGATGCCTTGGTGAGCCATTACCTCACCAACTAGCTGATAGGCCGCGAGACCCTCCTAGAGCACCTGAGTATTTCTTCACTCGACCATGCGGTCATGTGAAGGCATCCGGTATTAGCCGTCGTTTCCAACGGTTGTCCCGGTCTCTAGGGCAGGTTTCTCACGTGTTACTCACCCGTTCGCCACTGTCCCCCGGAGCAAGCTCCGGGTTGTCGTTCGACTTGCATGTGTTAGGCACGCCGCCAGCGTTCGTCCTGAGCCAGGATCAAACTCTCCGTCGAGATCTCCGGACCAACCGAAGCTGGTCCTTAAATCGGGTTGCTACTTCCTCAACCATCCAGGCAAGCCTGAACGATCGCATGAGGAAGCTGCGTACTGAGAGCCGGCCACCGCTGGCTGCAGTGACCATTTTGTTTGCTTCACGATTCGAAGAACAAGTCTTCGGATCGATCGGCGTGGCTCGCCGAGGCCGTTGAGGGCCTCGACATTACTTGAATTGACAGATGCCATTTTGGATTGCGAAATCCAAAAAGTCACCCGCACTCGCTTTTGCGTCCGTCTCTTCCGTTTTCAAGGGGCAATCGACACCGTGTCCCAAGCTCATTGCTGAGCTTGGGATATTGTGCCGGGCACGCAGATCGAGCGGACTCGATTACCGTCGGTGCCTTGCAATTTTGCTTCTAGGGACTATTGCCCCAGGAGGCGAGTTTTCACGCTATCGGGAGGAAGCCAGAGCGTCAACCCCGACTCACCCGATTTTCTCAGTGTTTCCAACCTTGTGGGTTGGACTCACCTGCGAGCGCTGGGAGACACTATCGGCGGAAATCGCTCTTACGCACCGCTGGCGCGTGTGATCCCCGTCACATGGCGTCGTCAGGCGGACTTCACCGCGAGGTGACGCTGCTTCTTTCCACGCTGCACAAGGGCAAACTGCCCATCGACAAAGTCCACGAGCTGAGCCGGCGACGTAACTTTCTCACCGTTGATACGGATACCGCCCTGTTCGATCGTTCGGCGGGCATCGCTCCGGCTGGAACAAACCCCGGTCGCGACCAAGAGATCGACTGCCGGTTCTTCAATACCCACGGCGCTGGCGTCGAGTGCCGTCTCTGCCACGATGCCGCGGAGGGCTTCGAGAGCCTCGCCGTCGAGCGCTCCCCCACCGAAGAGCGCTCCCGCAGCAAGGCGAGCGCGCCGCACCGCAGCTTCGCCGTGAATGAGTGCAGTGACCGCGTCAGCGAGCACGCCTTGGGCATGACGGGCCTCAGGGGCCTTCTCGTGCTCTGCCATCGCTGATGCCACCTCACCGATGGACATCATCGTCAGCTGTAGCAGAAAGCGCTTCACGTCTCGGTCGTCGGTTCGCATGAAGTACTGGTGGAACTCGTAGGGCAAGGTGCGTTCGGCCGACAGCCAGACCGCACCGTCGGCGGTCTTGCCAAACTTCGCACCATCGGAACGGGTGACCAGGGGAACCGTGAGGCCATGCACTGGTCGCTGATTGCGGCGCCGGACCATGTCGATACCTGCGGTGATGTTGCCCCACTGGTCTGATCCACCGACTTGGAGCTCACACCCGTAGCGAGCGTTCAGTTCGACGAAGTCGTTGGCCTGCAGGAGCATGTAGGAGAACTCGGTGAAGGAGATGCCTTGCTCGCCCTCAAGGCGACTCTTGATCGATTCCTTCGCGAGCATGGTGTTGACGGTGACGTGTTTGCCGACGTCACGAAGGAACTCGATCGCACTCATCTCGACCGTCCACTCACGATTGTCGGCGAGAACCGCTCCCGACTCCATATCGACGATCGCCGCGAGCTGCGAGCGAATCGCAGCCAGGTTGGTGTTGAGCGTTTCGTTGTCGAGCAGGTTGCGCTCGTCAGACCGACCGGACGGGTCGCCGACCATTCCGGTGGCGCCGCCGGCTAACACAATCGGAACATGGCCGAACTGTTGGAATCGGCGCAGCAGCAGCAGCGGCACGAGATTGCCGATATGCAAACTGTCGGCGGTGGGATCGAAGCCGCAATAGACCGTGATCGGACCTTCGTCGAGGCGGCGACGAAGCACTGCCTCATCAGTGGTGTCCTGCACCAAGCCGCGTGCATGGAGGTCGTCGAGGATGTCAGAGCCGTTCACAACCTGAAGGATACGCGACCCCTCCGATGAACAATCGGGATTTCCGGCCAACTCCTTGTCGGCCTGCCGTGGATCGGGTCTCGTTTGCGACCAGAATGTGTGCTTATGCGCCGACTCCGCCGTCTTCTCCTCGCGCTGCTGACGCTGGCGGTCCTCGCCACCGCCTGCAGTGTCGAAACTAAGGACTTCGAGGACCTGTTCGGCGACGACTTCTCCGTCGACCAGCTCGCGACCGCTCAGTCATCACGCATCGTCGACCGTAACGGCGTGGTCATCACCGATCTCCGGGCCGAGCAGAACCGCACCGATATCGAATTCGACCAAGTACCCGAGCTCGTCTACAACGCCGTGGTCGCGATCGAAGACGAGCGCTACTGGGACCACTCCGGTGTCGATATCAAGGCGATCCTTCGCGCCGCCCGCAGCAACGTCAACTCCGGGGGCATCAGCCAGGGCGGCTCCACGATCACCCAGCAGTACGTGGGCAATGTGTTCCTCGAGCGCTCCGACCAGACCGCAGCGCGCAAGGTCGAAGAGATCTTCATGGCCCGCCGCTTCGAGAACAACTTTAGCAAAGAGTTCATTCTCGGGCGTTATCTGAACTGGGTGTACTTCGGCAATGGTGCCTACGGGGTCGAGGCCGCCGCCCGCGAATACTTCGGGCCGCCGAATTGTGCTCGCCAGCAGAACGTCACCGAAGAAGACGACCGCACGTGCCTCAAGGTGGACGAACTCTCGATCGTTCAGGCCGCCACCATCGCCGGGCTCATCCAAGCGCCCGGACGATTCAACCCCTACGACAACTATGAGGCCGCCCGCGACCGACGCGACCTTGTCCTCTTGCGGATGTACGCCAACGAGTACATCACCGAAGAGGAGTACGAGTTCGCCCTTCTCGAGCCGATCACGCTGGTAGAAGACGTGCCGCTGCTCGAAGAGCAGTACCCGGCCGCCCACTTCGTCGACGAGGTGAAAGCGTGGTTCTTCGACAACCCAGAGTTCGGCGAGACCCGCGAAGACCGCGCCCGCCTGCTCTTCGAGGGTGGCCTCACGATCCACACCACGATCGATCTCGAACTCCAGGCAGAGGCCGAGGCGGCCGTTGCTCGGCTCATGCCTGACATTGCCGCGGATGGGCGCCAGAACCCCGATGCCGCCGTGGTCACCCTCGGCTCCAGCCTGTCCGACGACGGCCATGTCCTGGCGATGGTCGGAGGGCGCGACTTCTTTGGCAACGGCGACTTTTCGAAGCTGAACCTGGCGGCCGGAACCGGGCGTCAAGCTGGTTCGTCGATGAAGCCAATTGCGTTGGCGGTCGCCCTCACCCGCGGCATCCCGATCACCAGTGTCTGGCAAGCACCCTCCACGATCCCCATCGAAGAGCCCGCGATCTGCGGCCCCACAATATGGACCGTCCGCGGTGGCAACGGCGACGAAGTCACGCTCGCGGATGCCACCCGGCTCTCGCTGAACACGGTCTACGCCCAGGTCATGGTGGCAATCCGTCCCCCGAACTTCGTGGCCATGGCCGAGTCTCTCGGTATCGGCGAGGGTCGAATCCAGCCAATCTGCGCGGCAGTATTAGGTACCGAGAACGTCAACATGCTTGAGATGGCGACCGTATTCTCCACGTTCGCTCGATCGGGCACTCGAATCGATCCCGTCCTCGTCACCCGCATCGTCAACCTCGACGGCACGCTTCGCTACGCCCAGTCGAGCGTGCCTGCTCCCGTTCTTGCGACAAGCGTCGCAAACCAGATTGCATGGGCGCTCACTCGCGGCATCGACGCCGGCACCGGGCGGCGAGCTCAGCTGGCCGACGGGCGCAAGGCGGGCGGAAAGACCGGCACGGCGCAGCTCAATGGTGATGCCACGTTCGTGGGCTTTACTCCGCAGCGGACCACCGCTGTGTGGGTGGGGTTCCCCGAAGAGGTGACCCCGATGAGCGACTACTTCATCAACGAATCGGGCGGCAAGCAGCGGGTTGAGGGCGGCACCTACCCGGCCCAAATCTTCAAGGCAGTCATGGACGCGGCCCATGCCGACCTCCCTCAAGAGCTGTTCCCTACTCCTCCACCCAGCTCGACAACCACAACGCTGCCGGACGTCCCCGAGACGGTCGAGATTCCGAATCTCATCGGGCGCGTCGTAAGCCCAGATCTCTACACCGAGATTGAGGAGAAATTCTTTCAGCTCAACCCGTTCGAGGTCGTCCGCGACGACGTGCCGGCGGGCACGATCGTGTCGCAGATCCCGGCCGCGGGAACATCGGTACCAGGACTCACACTGATCAGTGTCGGCGTGGCCATCGCTCCGTTCACTTCGCCCGTTCCGAATGTCATTGACCTGAGCGAAGCCGAGGCCCGCCAGACCATCGGCGGCGAAGGGTTCGGTCACGACGTGATCTATGAGGAGAACCCGGAACCACCCGACGGCGGCAACGTCCCGGGCGCGGTCTGGGCCCAAGACCCCGAGAGCGGGGCCGACCGAGAGGGCGTCGAGATCGTACGCATCAAGGTCAACCCGATCCCTGATCCACCAGACGAACCCGAAGGCGACGGATGACCACCGCATATGACACACCCCACGATGAACTCGAGGGGCCCTACTGGAGCGCGACACGCATCGCCCTTGGTGTGGTCGTCGCGCTGATCGTCGGCATGTGGGTGTGGATCTACGTATTCGCTCCCCGAGACAACCCCGATCGGCTCGAAACCCGCTCCTTCGCCACCGCGGCCGAACAAATCTGTGCGCCATTCAGTGTGCAGATCTTCGAGATTCCCCGCACCACCACGGATACCTCGATCGCGCAACGAGCTGAACACGTTGATCGGGGCACCACTCTCGCCCGCGACATGATCGACGATATAAAAACCGCGGCCACGGTCGTCACCGCCGCACGAGATCTCCGACTGCTCGAGCTCTGGTTTGCCGACTGGGACGCCTACATCGATGATCGAAACGCCTATCACGACCGCCTCGTCCACGCTCCGGCTGATGCCAACCGCCGCGACCTTGCGTTCACGCTCACCGAACGATCCTCGGGCGGTAACTACACCAAGACCATCGAGGGATTCGCCGAGGTCAACGACATGAGTTCCTGCGGCGTACCGGGCGACATCTAGCCCGGATTTACTGGCGCAGGAGGCGACGGGCCAGCCGGAGACCGTTGGCGGCCATGCGCTCGAGTCCCGGATCAACCCCAAGGTCGGGGAGTTCCGACTCAGTGACCCACTGCTGCGCCTCTGACTCGTGGTTTGCGTCAATCGTGGCGTCTTCGGGCGCAAGGATCAGGAAACGCACGTCGTAGTGATCGTGGGCGTCTTCCTTCGGCGGCTCCACTCGATGAATGTCGAGATCGAGGGCGACCGGCCAAACGCGGAGTCCGTCGATTCCGGTCTCTTCTTCGGCCTCTCGCAGCGCGACGGCGGGCAAGTTTGCATCGCCGTCGGCATGACCGCCCGGCTGCACCCAAATCTGCAGCTTCGTGTGGAAGAGCATCAACGTCCGATTGGCAGTGCCGTCGACCACGAGCGCGCTTCCAGTGATGTGTCCCGGTCGTTCCGCACGATCCAACGGCGCCGGGCGGTGTTCGAGCAGCCAGCGCATGCGGTCGCGTTCGACGCGGAGGGCAACGTTCGCGACGGGAGCGATTGCCGACCACGCATCGCCGACACGGGTAGACGCGGCGAAGCGCGAGTCGCCGGTCGTGAGGAGTTCGGGCGACACCATGACCGAGTGGTCAGCCTAGGGCCGAGCGGAAACGCTCGATCTGATCGAGTACTGCCGCAGGCGAACCGCCTCCGCGCGTGGTGCGGCGGGTGACCGATACACCCGGAACCAGAAGCGCCGCCGCATCAGGACCAAGGTCGGGGTGGGCGGCCACGAGGTCAACGAGTGAACCCTCGCCGGCGAGCGCACTGCGTACCTGCTCCCCCACCACGGCGTGAGCCGCGCGGAAGGGCATACCCTTGACAACCAGCCACTCGGCCAGATCGGTGGCCGCGGCGTAGGGCGACGATGCCGCCTCGGCCATGCGCTCGGTGCAATAGGTGTTGGACGCGATCATCCCGTCAAGGGCTAGCAAAGTGAGCCTGATCGTGTCGACCGAATCGAACAACGGTTCCTTGTCTTCCTGCATGTCCTTGTTGTACGTGAGGGGCAGGCCCTTCAGCGTCGTGAGAAAACCGGTGAGATGCCCGATGAGTCGACCGGCCTTACCCCGCGCCAGTTCCGCAATGTCGGGGTTCTTCTTCTGCGGCATCATCGACGAACCTGTGGAGAAGGCATCGTCAAGTTCGATAAATCCAAATTCGGTGGAGGCCCAGAGAATGAGCTCCTCACCGACACGGCTGAGGTGCACCCCGAGAAGAGAGAGAGCGAAGAGGGTCTCGGCTACGAAGTCCCGGTCCGCAACCGCATCGAGCGAGTTGTCGAACACGCGGGCAAACCCGAGGGCCTCCGCGGTGATCTCTGGGTCGAGAGGAAGCGAGGAACCCGCCAGCGCGCCCGCGCCAAGCACCGATACATCAACGCGACCCCGCGCATCGTGCAATCGCTCAACATCGCGTTGCAGCGCCCAGCCGTGGGCTAGGAGATGATGGGCCAGCGCCACAGGCTGAGCCTGCTGGAGGTGGGTGTAGCCGGGTAGATAGGCGTCGCCCGCCGCCTCCGCATGCGAGAGCAGCGTTCGCTGCAGACGAACGACCAACTCAACAACCTCGTCGATGGCAGAGCGTGTCCACAACCGAAGATCGGTGGCAACCTGATCGTTGCGCGACCGACCGGTGTGGAGCTTTGCTCCCTCCGGCGCGATCTCGGTGACCCGCCGTTCGACCGCGGTGTGAATATCTTCATCGCTCGCGATGAATGCGAACGTGCCGTCGGACATCTCGGCTTCGACCTGGTCGAGCGCCGCGAGTACGGCATCGCGTTCGGCTTCTTCGAAGAGGCCGACGTCAGTGAGCATCGAAACGTGGGCGCGCGAACCCTCGATGTCCTCGCGGAACATCCGACGGTCGAACGGCAGCGAGTCGTTAAGCGCTTGCAGCGCTTCCGACGGTCCGCCTTCGAAGCGGCCGTGCCAGAGCTGGCCCCGCTCAGCCACGCTTGCGGGCCAGGTTCCGGAGCCGGAGTGCGTTGAGCTTGATGAAACCCTCGGCATCCGCCTGGTTGTACGCGCCATCGTCTTCTTCAAACGTAGCGATCTTCTCGTCGAAGAGCGAGTCGGGCGACTTGCGACCGACCACATCGACGTTGCCCTTGTAGAGCTTCAACCGCACGTCGCCGTTGACGTACTCCTGAGAGTGATCGATCGCGACCTGCAACATCTCGCGCTCGGGACTCCACCAGAATCCGTTGTAGATCAGCTCGGCATACTTCGGCATCAAACTGTCTTTCAGATGCGCGACCTCGCGGTCGAGCGTGATCGACTCAATGGCCCGATGGCCGCGCAGCATGATGGTGCCGCCCGGTGTCTCGTAGGCGCCACGGCTCTTCATGCCCACGAAGCGATTCTCCACGATGTCGAGCCGACCAATACCGTTGGCACCGCCAATCTCGTTGAGCTTGGTGAGGACCTCGGCCGGCGACATAGTGACGCCGTCGATGGCAACAATGTCGCCCTTTTCATACGTGAGGTCGAGATATGTCGCCTCGTTGGGAGCGAACTCGGGGCTCACCGACCAGCGCCACATCTCCGCCGGCGGCTCGGTGAAGGGGTCCTCCAGCGGTCCACCCTCAAACGAGATGTGGAGGAGGTTGGCGTCCATCGAGAACGGCGATTTCTTGCCTCGTTTCATCTCGATCGGAATGTCGTGTTCGGCCGCATAGTCCATCAGCGACTGGCGCGATCCAAGATCCCATTCACGCCACGGAGCGATGACTTTGATGTCGGGTGCGAGGGCGTAGGCGCCGAGCTCGAAACGAACCTGATCGTTACCCTTGCCGGTGGCGCCATGACTGATGGCGTCAGCGCCGTGTTCGTTGGCGATCTCAACCAGACGTTTGGCGATGAGTGGCCGGGCAATCGATGTGCCGAGGAGGTACTCCCCCTCATAGATCGTGTTGGCCCGAAACATCGGATACACGTAGTCGCACACGAACTCCTCGCGCACGTCTTCAATGTGGATGTTGGCCTCAGGCACACCCATCTGGAGTGCCTTTTGCCGAGCCGGCTCAACCTCTTCACCCTGACCGAGATCAGCGGTGAAGGTGATCACCTCGGCGTCGTAGGTCTCCTGAAGCCAGCGGAGGATGATCGACGTATCGAGACCACCCGAGTAAGCAAGAACAACCTTCATTTCACGCCCTTCATATACACAGCCTTCATATACACAGTCTTTATAGATACAGACTTCACAGAATTCGTATTCATAGTCCTGCCAGGCCACGTAAACGATTAGCGAGTTCGAGACCACCGACGTGTTCGACGGCAACAACCATCAGTGTGTCGTCACCGGCGACCGTACCCAGGATCTCTTCCATCCCAGCCCGGTCGAGGGCCGATGCGACAACGTGGGCAGAGCCCGGCGGGGTCCGCAGTACGACGATGTTCGCGGAGCAGCCAACGTCGGCCACCCAATCGCCCATCACCCGACGGAGATGCTCCGAAGGAGCGATGCGATCGACGGGATGCTCGGGGATCGCATAGACCGTTTCTCCGCCGGGCACTCGGACCTTGACCGCGCCGAGCTCATCGAGATCGCGCGACACCGTGGCCTGAGTGGCATCGATGTCTTCCGCCTCGAGTAGCTCGACGAGCGCGCCCTGACTCGTGACGGAGTTCTCCTCTAGCAGCAGGGAGATGCGGTGTTGCCGGCGAGCTTTGCTCATTGTTCGTCCGCCTCGGCCATCAGGAATGCGAGCAGCCCTCGGGCCGCGTGCATTCGGTTGGCGGCTTGGACCCAGATGCGGCTCCGGCTGCCGCCGAGCACTTCGTCGACGACCTCCTCGCCTCGATGGGCGGGCAGGCAGTGCAGGAAGATCGCCCCGGCCGAAGCCAAACCCATCATCCGCTCGTCGATCTGGAATCCCTCGAAGTCGCGGCGGCGCTGTTCGGCCTCCGTCTCTTGCCCCATCGATGTCCAGGTATCGGCATAGACCGCGTCGGCGTCGGCCACCGCTTCCTCGGGCCGATCGAAGATCAAGGGTTCGCCGTGAGTACGGATGCGATCGAGGTCGACCTCGGAGAAGGTGTAGCCCGACGGACTCGCGATCCGGAACTGCACGCCGCTGAGCGCGGCGCCAATGGCGAGCGAGCGAGCCACGTTGTTGGCATCACCCACGTAGGCCACGCTGCGGCCTTCAAGGGCACCAAACTCCCGTCGCATGGTCAACAAATCGGCCAATGCCTGCATTGGATGTCCCTGATCGCTGAGGAGATTGATCACAGGCACCCGATCAACGGCCGCCATACGTTCGACCACACCATGGTCGAAGACACGGGCACCAATCGCTGAGTGAAAACTCGCCATCGCGTTGGTGACGTCTTCCACAGACTCGCGGGTGTCGAGACCCACCTCTTCGCCTTGGATGTAGACGGGGTGACCACCAAGTTGCACGACCGCCATCTCCATGGAGTTACGGGTTCGGGCCGACGGCTTTTCGAAGATGAGCGCCATACCCTTGCCGGCCAACACCCGGGCCGGGTCGATGCTGGACGCAAGATCGAGCACACGTTGGAGCTCGCTACTCGCAAGGTCGTCGATTTCAAGGAAGTGACGCATCAGGATGCCTCCGGGCGGTCGGCGAGAACGGACGAGATGATGGCGACCGCTTCAGCGATCTCGTCGTCGGAAATGATGAACGGCGGCGCAACCCGAAGCGCCGTGGGTGTAATGCCGTTGAGGATCAGGCCTCGATCAAGACACGACCGGGCAATCTCAGGGCCGGTCCGTCCCGCGAGGGCGTCGGCGGTGAGCTCGATGCCGAGCAGCAGGCCACAGCCCCGAATGTGATCGACGCCTTCGAGGGCGCCGAGCGCCGCTCGGAGCGCAACCTCACGTTCCTTTACGACGGCAGGCGCGTCCATCGCGACATAACGATCGATGGTCGCCCGGGCGCCGGCGAGCGCCAGCGCTTGTCCGGCGAAGGTCGAGCCGTGATCGCCGGGAACAAAGGCTGCCGCCACTTCATCGCGCGCCCAGATCGCACCCACCGGCATGCCGTTGGCGATGCCCTTCGCGAGCGACACGATGTCGGGAGCGATACCGGCTTGCTGAAAGCCGAACCATTCGCCAGTGCGGGCGAATCCGGTCTGGACCTCGTCCATGATCAGGAGGATGCCGCGCTCATCACACAGCGAACGAACACCACGGAGGTAGCCGGGGTCCGCTGGGTTCACGCCACCTTCACCCTGAACGGGCTCGAGGAGGATTGCTCCCACCTCCGGGTTCAACGCCCGTTCGAGCTCATCAAGATCGTTCCACGCAACATGGTGAAAACCTTCGGGGAGGGGCTGGAACGGCTCGTGTTTCTCGGGCTGGCCGGTGGCAGCCAACGTGGCGAGCGTGCGGCCGTGGAACGAGCGCATCGCGCTGATCACAACATGGCGGCTGCGGCCTTGATATTTCCGGGCCAGCTTGATCGCCGCTTCGTTCGCCTCGGCGCCTGAGTTCTGGAAGAGCACCTGACCAGGGCCGGAATTGATCAGCCGAGAGATCGCCTCGGCCACCGGCGCCTGGTGCTCGTTGGCAAAGAGGTTCGAGGTGTGCGTGAGCGTGGTGGCTTGCGCCGCAATCGCGGCAGCGATCGCCGGGTCAGCATGACCGAGCGACGTGACGGCAAGGCCACAAAGGAAATCGAGATGCCGCGTGCCCTGGTCGTCCCAGAGTTCGGCGCCCGCGCCGCGCACAAAGAGGCGGGGCGGTGAGCCGTAGTTGTTCATGAGCGGGCTGTGGTCGCCAGAGGCGCCCCAAGCCGCGGCTTGTTCGGCCGTCATGAAGCTGCTCCTGTTTGTCCGCCGGAACGGGTGATCATGGTGCCGATACCGGCGTCGGTGAAGAACTCCAACAGGAGCACATGAGGGATACGACCGTCGAGCATGTGGGCCGACTTTGCGCCCGCCTCGACCGCCTTGATACAAGCCTCGACCTTCGGGATCATCCCACCGCTGATCGTTCCATCGGCAAGGAGCGCCTCGAGGTCGGCCACATCGGCGCGTGCAACGATCGAGCTGAGATCGTCGACATCGGCGAGTAGGCCGGGGACATCGGTGAGGTACACGACCTTTTCGGCATTGAGGGCACCCGCGAGTGCTGCCGCAACGGTGTCGGCATTGATGTTGTAGGCCTGGCCTTTGCCATCGGACCCGATGGTCGAAACGACGGGAATCATGTCTTCGGCCAGCAGCCGCTCGATAATGCCCGGTTGCACCGACACGACGTCGCCGACGAACCCCAGGGCAGCATCCCGAGGCGCCGCCGTGATCAGGCCGCCATCCTCGCCGGAGAGGCCAACGGCGTAGGCGCCGTGGATGTTGATCGCGCCCACGATTTCACGGCCGACCTTGCCCACGAGGACCATGCGGGCAACGTCGAGCGTCTCCTCATCGGTGACACGGAGGCCGTCGATGAACTCAGTTTCTTTGCCGAGGCGCCGGAGGAGGTCGCCAATTTGTGGGCCACCGCCATGCACTACGACCGGCTTCAGCCCCACGGAGCGCAGGAGAACGATGTCTTCGGCGAAGGTGGCGGCCAGCGATTCGTCGGTCATGGCGTTGCCGCCGTACTTCACCACAACAACTGCGCCGCGAAACTGCTGGATGTAGGGCAGGGCCTCGACGAGGGCACCGGCTCGCTGGCTCGGCGCAAAACCCCGGTTCGAAAGCGCTTCGTGCTCGCTCATGACCGATACCCCGCGTTGATTTCGATGTAGCCATGCGTGAGGTCGCATGTCCAGATAGTGGCGGCGCCGGTGCCCACGCCGACATCGGCATGAATGCGCACCTCTTGCTCTTGGAGGTGAGCGGTCGCCCGCTCCTCGGAGTAGTTCGCATGCTGCACCCCGTTGGCCGCGGCTTGTTCCGGACCGATCCAGATGGCGAGTTGGTCGCGGTCGGCGGCCTGGCCCGCCTTGCCGACGGCCATGACGATTCGACCCCAGTTCGCGTCGGCAGCCGCTAGCGCCGTCTTGACGAGGGGTGAGTTGCCGATCGAGAAGGCGATCTTCTCGGCGGCGTCGTCGGACGCAGCACCGGACACGTGGACTTCGACAAACTTCGTTGCACCCTCACCATCACGCACAATCTGATGGGCCAGGTCGAGCAGGACCCCGTCGAGAGCCGCCTGGAAACCGGGGTAACGCTCGTCGTCGGTACTGGTGATCTCGTCGTCGATCTGTTCGCCGGTGGCGAACATCAGCACCGTGTCGCTCGTCGAGGTATCGCTATCGACCGTGATGCGGTTGAACGAGAGGGCGACGGAGCGAGACAGCGCAATCTGCAAGATGTCGGGAGCGACGCCGAGGTCGGTGAAGACGAAGGCGAGCATGGTGGCCATGTCGGGCGCGATCATGCCGCTTCCCTTCGCGATACCGGCGATGTGTGCCGCGGTGCCGGGAATTCGCGCTGAGGCGCCCTTTGGGAAGGTGTCGGTAGTGCGGATGGCGGCGGCCGCGGCGGCCCAGCTTTCGCGGTTGGCATTGTCGAGTTGGCCGGCCAGCGCGGGGAGACCGTTGCGCAGCGCGTCTTCAGGCAGCGTCTCGCCGATTACGCCGGTGGAGGCCAGGTACACCCGCTCAGGGTCGATGCCGAGCGCCTCGCCGATCACCTCAGCCGTAAGCGCGGCGGCTGTTTCGCCGGCCTTGCCGGTGAACGCATTGGCATTGCCGGAATTGCAGACCATGGCGCGGGCGGTGCCATCACCCTCGGCCAGGATCCGTCGGCACCAGTCGACGGGAGCCGACGGGCAGAGACTTTGGGTGAATGTGCCCGCGACCGTGGTGCCTTCCGCCATCTCGGCCAGGAACAGATCGGCCCGAGCCTCATAACGAATACCGGCGGCGAAGGTAGCGAGCTGCAAGCCGGCAATGGGAGGAAGCTCCGGGAAGCCGGCCGGGGCGAGAGGTGAGAGGTCAGTCATCGCGAGCCTTAGGGGTAGAGGCCCGCGGCTGCGAGCCCGGTGTCTTCGGGCAGGCCAAGCACCACGTTGGCACACTGGACGCCCTGGCCGGAGGCGCCCTTCACGAGATTGTCGAGGGCACCGATCGCCAGCACCGTGTTGGTCCGTTCGTCGACCCGAGCGGTGAGGTGCACACTGTTGCTGCCCAGCGTGGCCTTCGTGGACGGTGACCGATCCGAGACGACCACAAAAGGCTCGTCGGCGTAGGCATCGTGGAGGCACGCCATGACGTCGGCGGTGGTGGGTGTGCCCACGGGCCGGCCATAGCAGGTGGCCAGGATGCCCCGATTCATCGGTGCCATGTGGGGGGTGAAGAGGACCTGGGCCTCAGTATTGGCATGGGCCCCGATCGCCATCTCGATCTCTGGTGTGTGCCGATGCGAGAGCAGGCCGTAGGCCGTGAAGTCTTCGTCGACCGCGCAGAAGGTGGTGTTCGGCTTCGGAGGCCGACCGGCACCCGACACGCCACTCGCGGCATCGACGATGATCCCCGACGGCTCAATCAGACCGGCCGCCAAGAGCGGCGCCAGGGCCAGCGAAGCCGTGGTGACATAACAACCGGCAACCGCCACCAGCGGGGCGCCGGGGAGCTGGTCTCGGAAGAGCTCCGGCATGCCAAAAACAAACTCCGACAAGAGCTCGGGGGCCGCATGAGGCTCGCCGTACCACTCGGGATAGATCGCGGCGTCCTTGAATCGGAAGTCGGCCGACAGGTCGACGATGTGCGGCACCACATCCTTGATCTGCGGAACAAGCGCCTGCGAATGGCCATGGGGCAGCCCCATAAACACCAGGTCGACACGATCAAGAATCGATGGCTCGTACGGCACAAACGCCATGTCGCCATAGGTGGCGGCCAAGCTCGGATAGAGGTCGGCGATACGGGTTCCGGCCTGTGTCTCGCCTGTCGCCGCGACCACCTGAAACTCTGGGTGGCCGGCGCACAATCTGAGGAATTCTGCGCCGGTGAATCCCGACGCGCCGATGATCGCTACCCGCTGCATCTAGTTACCTTACCGAAGTCTGCATGTTCATGCAATGATTTGCATGAACATGTCAATCGACTCAGCGGTCGACCGCTCGAATCACACAGTCTGGTGGAGCGGTGACCGGGTTACAGCGATCCTCGACGACAACCGAGTAGCCCGTACCGAAGCTCAGGTCCTCGGCGTAATAGTCCGTCGACAGGTAGTGGGCGCCGCTTGAGAGCGCCGCCTCGCGACGGGTGGTGTCGCCAGTGCGAGCATCCGCCGTCGGGGAATCCGTGCGGGTGCGGATCAGATAGCCCTCGGCAGAACGCTGGGCAATGGCCTCAGCGCCACCGACAGGATCGTCGATTCGGATGAATGCCGCGTCAGGCGACCCCGGATCGCTGGTCGTGAACATGGCACGGCCTTCCAGGCTGGGCGCACCCTCGCGATAGAGCGAGCGGGCCTCGCCCGTATTCACCATCGCGAACATCACCTTGCCGCGGCTCTCCTCGATCGTGGGCCAGCCGTCGGCCAGCACCACTTCCTCAAGCGTGGCGGCGTCACCCCGGACATCGTCGGGAGTGATGATCGCGTCACGGCCAATCGCCTCGATCAGTTCGAGGTCGAGTGCGGCCAACATTTCGGCGCTCGTCGCGATCGGGATCGTCCAGTCGATGGGCAGCTCCGGGAGTTCGATTCCGGCATCGGCCGCGGCCGCCGGAACTGACTCTTCCTTCACCTCGATCATGATCATCAGCGGGAGATGAGTGGGGTTTGCATCCGACCAGGCCCGCACCTCGCCCAGGCACAGCTGAAGGGTGAGGCAGTTGGTTTCGAAGTCAAAGTCCTGCGTATGAAGGACCTTGAAGCCGGGCCCGTCGAGCTCGGCGATTCCGGATTCGAGCGGAAGGCCAATGATCGGCATGGCCGCCCGGTTCGCATACAAGCCGCCATCAGGATCGGCGAAGACATCGATCTCGAACTGGCGAACGCCAAACCCGTCGAGCTGTTCGGTGATCGAGCGGTGGGAGTAGTCGATCGACTCCGCGAGTTCCTGGCTCAGCGCCAGAATCGCCGCGTATGCCTCCGGCCCCGGCCGGAGGTGGTAGCTGTTGTGCGACCCGAGCACCGTCATGTCGTTGAGGCGGAGCGGTTCCGCCGCCGCCATCGTCGTGGTGGTTGGAGCAGCCGTCGTTGTCGACCCTTCCGATGGTACGGGGTTCGCTTGTTCTATCGAGTCGTCGCCGCACGACGAAGCAAGGACCGCGGCGACCGCAATGACGGCGAGCCAGCGACGACAGAGCGGGTTCAGACAGTTCGACATTTCGCCAACGTACTCCGCTTGGTCGCGGCCGCCCTAACAAAAGAGCGATACCGGCCAGCTTCGTTTCGAGATATTCGTCTATCCCCTCGGTTACCCCGGTAACGACGGTGGGTGCATAGAAGTGGCCGCGATCAAGACCGTCGCCGGTGGCGGGATTCGTGATCTCGAAGGTCGACCCGCCGTCGGCGTTGGTCCACTCACCGTTGATAAACATGTCTCGATTTCAGCCCTTGGCTCGTTCCGCGCACTCCACGAGATGATGCGAACAGTTCTTCGAGCACACCGTAGGCCGACAGCGAGAGCGTGCCGGTCAGATCTCGGGCTACCGATCGCGAGAATACGCTCGAGACGTCGCCATCGATGCCAATCGCTCCGAGCTCGACCGGCGACCAGCGCTCGACCCACTGCGCCACATCGTGCAGGTGGTCGTCGAGGAAGCCCTCGCGATTCGCGTTGGCAGTGGCGGAGTCCATCGGCGAACCATCGCTGATCACGACGAGCAGCCGACGGCGAGCGGAACGACCCATAAGGCGCTGATGGGCCCACACAATCGCTTCGCCATCGACACTTTCTCGATAGTGATGGGTGGACAGCTGTGTCGCCAGCGACCGGCGGGCCCGGCGCCACGGAGTGCCGGCGTCCTTGTAGACAATGTGTTGCAGCTCATTCAGCCGTCCGGGATTCTCGGGCTGCCCGTCACGGCGCCACTGCTGAGCGAGACCGGCCCCCATCCACCCTCCGGTAGTGAAACCCAGCACTTCATTCTCCACACCGGCGAGATCGAGCGCATGGGAGAGCGTGTCGACCAGCACTGCGACAGTCTCATAACGCTGGCGTTTCATCGAGCCGGAGTTGTCGATCAGAAACGAGACACTCACATCCGCCCGCGGCGCGGTGTCGGGCCGGCGAAAGATCCGCCGCTCCAAGGGGTCAACAACAAGACGGGCGAGCCGGCCGGCATCGACATAACCCTCCTCGACGGCGCGCTCCCAGCCGTCGTCGCTCGGCGACGCGAGGTGGGCCCGTAGTCGTTGAGCCAGACGAGCCGTACTCACACCTTGGGCCCGGCGATAGGCGTCAAGTTCGGCCCGACGTCGAATCTGCTGCGCCAACGGAATCAGCGTGCTGGCATCAACCTGGTGGTCATAGGCAGTGGAATACACCTGATAGTCGCCCACCTGATCGAGGGCGGGTGGGCTCGAGGTCGCCAGCCGACCCAGTCCAACTTGTCCCGCCGAAACAACGTCATCCGCCGCGTCGTCGAGGGGCGACAACAAAAGCCGATGACGCTGGAGGAGTGCGGCGGTCGCTGGCGCGATTGCGGCATCGCCCGCGATCTCCCCGATCAGTTGCGCGATATCGAGGGCGGCGTCGCCGTAGGCCTGCTGGTCAGCCGTAAGGCTTCGCATGGCGCGGAGCGGTCCGCCGATGTGGATCGAGAGCATCCCGCGGGTCTGTTCGGTGACCTCGTCGAGTCCCTCGACCTGGAGCGGGTGTCCCAGCCGGGCCCGCACCATATGGGTGACGGTGAACACCAGCAGGCCAACGCCGCTGTCGTCGATGCGATCGTGCAACGCCTGCGCCGTCCAGGCCCGAAACGCCACGTCGAGATTCGCCTGCATGCCCGCGTAACTCTCGGGCGCGAGTGATTCGCAGCGCAGCTGTTCGAGAAGATCGAAGACCACCCGTTCGAGCGTCGACTCCGGCGCCATCGACCGATGAATGTCCAGATCGGTGTGCCGGAGAAGTAGGCCGAGGTTGTCGGCCACTCCCCTGCCGCGGGCAAGACCAACCTCACCCAGATCCGCGGCCAAGTGAGGGGACGCCAGCGCGACTGTTCGGTCATCAACCCGGAGCCTTTGGGCCCGCAGATCGGCACTCGGACGTCCGGAGACCGCCCGCACTGTCGCCGAGGCGTGCCGCTCGGCGACACGGCGCCGAACACTGAGGTTCACGACAGCTCGTCGGCGATCGAACCTTCGAGCTCGGTTCCCAGCACGCGCTGGTAGTACTCGCCGACAATCGAGTGCTCGGCCGGGTCGCAGACGTTGAGGAACGCAAGCCGGAAGGCTCGGGCGATGTCACCGAAGATTTCGAGGTTCTCCGCCCAGCTGATGACGGTACGTGGTGACATCACAGTGGAGAGATCACCCGCTTCGAATCCCACTCTGGTCATCCCGGCAATCGAAACCATCGCGGCGATCGAGTCGAGGCCGGTGGGGGTTGCGGCCAACTCGGGAACTCGGGCGGCAACAATCGCCGCCTCGGCATCGGGATGGAGATAGTCGAGCCGGGCGGTGATGTCCCAGCGGTCGACCTGGGCATGATTCATCTGCTGCGTGCCGTGATAAAGCCCGGTGAGGTCGCCGAGCCCAACCGTGTTCGCCGTCGCAAAGAGTCGGAACGACACGTGAGGATCGATCACTCGATTCTGATCGAGAAGAGTGAACAGCCCTTCGCGTTCGAGGATCCGCTGGATCACGAACATGACCTCGGGTCGGCCCGCGTCGAGCTCGTCGAAGATCAAGGCCATGGGCCGCTGCAGGGCCCAAGGGACGATCCCCTCCTGAAACTCGGTGATCTGAAGACCATTGTCGACCACGATCGCGTCGCGCCCAACAAGGTCGAGGCGAGTGATGTGACCATCGAGGTTCACCCGCATACACGGCCAGTTGAGACGGGCCGCAACCTGCTCAAGATGTGTCGATTTTCCGGTGCCGTGACGACCCTGCACCATCACGCGACGATTCCGGGCGAAGCCCGCAAGGATCGCCAGCGTCACATCGGGATCGAAGCGATAGACCGGGTCGATTGCGGGAACATGTTCGTCGGGCTCGGCAAAGCCGAACACTTTGAGGTCGCTCGCGAAGCCGAAGGTGGCCTCGACGTCGACCGCGACATCAGGGGTGGCAGCCGACACGACTCAGACGAAGTCCTTGTACTTGTCGAGATGGCGAACCGGGGTGCTCAGCGCGTCCTTGCGGAACGGGTCGCCGAGCTCCTTCGTGCACATGATCTCGATGACGGTAGTTTTGCCCTCGTTCATCTGCGCATCGATCGCCGCGGTGAGCGCAGGGCCAACCTGATCGAGCTGATCGATTCGCACGGCCTCAGCGCCCATGGCCTTCGCGATGTCGGTGTAGTTCTCACCGCCCTCAAGCTCGCCGGCTACGAAACGACGACCGTAGAAGTCGACCTGGTTCTTCTTCTCCGCACCCCACTGACGGTTGTGGAACACAACCGAGGTGACGGGAAGGTCGTGACGGATCGCGGTCATCAGCTCGGACATGCTCATTGCCCACGCGCCGTCGCCAGCGTAGGCGATAGCGGGACGCTCGGGGGCCGCGGCCTTGGCGCCAATCATGGTGGGGAGGGCGTAGCCACAGTTGCCCCAGCTCATGGGGGCGAAGAACGAACGGGGCTCTTCGAAACGCAGGTAACTATTGGCCACGGAGTTAATATTGCCGATGTCGGTAGACACCATCGCCCGAGCCGGCATGGCCTTCTCGAGCTCGCGAAGCACCTGGCGAGGATGGAGCCAGTTGCCCTCTTCCCCGTCGGCCTCGTCGATCATTTCCATGGAGAAGTCGTCCTTCTCATGGGTCCACTCGTCGAGCTCGGTTTCCCAATCGGCCTTTTCGTCGGCGGTGGTCTTCGCCCGCGCTTCACGGGTGGTATCGCAGGCCAGAATCTTCTGATCAAGACGCTCGAGGATCGCAGTGGCGGCCGCACCAGCATCGCCACAAATGCCGACGGAGATCTTCTTAACGAGGCCGAGCATCTTCTGATCGGCGTCGACCTGAATGATCTTGGCGTCCTTCGGCCAGTAGTCCATGTCGTGCTGCGGAAGGGTGCCGAACGGACCGAGGCGGGTGCCGAGGGCGAGGACGACGTCGGCCTGAGCGATGAGCTTCATCGCAGCCTTCGAGCCCTGGTAACCCAACGGGCCGCACCACTGCGGGTGGGAGGCCGGGAAGGAATCGTTGTGGAGATAGCTGTTCACCACTGGACAGCCGAGACGTTCGGCGAGGGCAACTGCCTCGTCCATCGCGTCGCCCATCACGACGCCGCCGCCACTGACGATGACCGGGAACTCTGCCGCGGCGAGCAGCTCTGCGGCTTCGTTGAGCGAGCGTTCGCCGCCGGGGCCGCGGTCGAGCACCATCGGCTCGGAAATCTCGACATCGATGTCGCCATAGAAGCGGTCGCGAGGAATGTTGAGCTGAGTCGGGCCGAGTTCAGACATCGCCCGATCGAAACAGCGGGCGGTGATCTCCGCCATGCGGTTCTCGTTGGTGATGTGCCCCTGGTACTTCACGAACTCCTGGAACATTGGGAGCTGGTTGGCTTCCTGGAAGCCACCAAGGCCGATGCCCATCGTGCCTGTCTCGGGGGTGATGATCACGACCGGAGTGTGGGCCCAGAACGCCGCCGCAATCGCGGTGACGCAGTTGGAGATGCCCGGACCGTTCTGGCCAATCACTACGCCGTGGCGGCCGCTCACGCGAGCGAAGCCGTCGGCCATGTGGGCTGCGCCCTGTTCGTGGACAACGGGCACAAGCCGAATGCCGGCCGGCGCGAAGATGTCCATCGCATCCATGAACGCACTGCCCATGATGCCGAACGTGGTGTCGACACCATTGGCAACCAGCGTTTCGACGAAGGCTTCGCTGGGCGTCATTCGGGTCATTTCGCTTCTCCTGCGCAGGATGTTTTGGTCCGTGAGAGTCTATAACGGATTTGCAATAGGTTCTAGCGTTCGAGATTACGAACACCAGAAATGAGCAGCGTCAACAACTCGTCGAACGAGTCGTCAAGATCCTCGGGATGGGGGTGACCGTCCCCCGACTCCAGATGGGCGAATCCGTGGAACGCGCTGCGCAGGCTTCGGGCCGCATGCACCTGGTCGGTGGCGCCGAGATCGAAACCGGCCAGCGACTGAGCAATAACCTCGACGATACGTTCGACCGCTTCTTCGAGCTCGGTGTCGCCTGAACACGGACAACGATCGGTAGCCGCGTAGAGCCCGGGGTGATCCTTGACCACCTTGCGCCACGCTCGGCCCACCGACCGGACGGCCTCGTCACCGGAGACGCCGATCGCCGCTTCCGCGAGGCACGTGCCGAGTATCTCGCGACCACGGAGGCCAAGACTGCGAATCAGGGCGTCGTAGCCGTCGATATGGCGGTACAGCGCCGGTTGGCGAACACCCAACTCGTTGGCCACTCGGGTGAGCGTGATCGCTTCGACACCTTCATTGTTGGCGATGCGGGCAGCCGCATCGATCACCTGATCAGTGTCGAGGGTCCGTCGCGCCATTCGTTAGAAGGTATCCCGCTTTTGTTAGAGGGCGGTGACGATGCCGGCAATCGCCAACACACTGAGCATCACCAGGGCCGTCCGGCGGACAGCCTCCTCGGTCGCTCCGCCGAAACCTCGTGCGCCAATCGCCGCACCGCCGAACATCACGGGGGCCAAGACGGCCAGCCGGATCAAGGCGGTCCCGTCGAGCAGGCCCGTCACGGCAACGATCACGATGCCGATGATGTCAGTGATCCCGAAGAAGGCGATCAGCGAGGCCCGGGTGGCACCCATCCCGGCCGGCGAACCCAGAAAGAACACGATCACTGGCGGTCCGCCTGTAGCAACTGCACCGTTGAACGCGCCGGAGGCGACACCGGTGGCCACCGTGGCACCGCGCCCCCGGGTGGGGATCGTCATACCTGAACCGAGGGCGATCGCGGAAATGAGAACAACGACCGATACCACGATCCGCATCGGGTCAGGATTGACGGCGAGGAGCAGTGCCGTTCCGAGCGGCATGCCAACGAGCACCCCAAGCAGGAGCCCCTTCAGCACCGACCAGTCGACCTCATGGCGACAGGCCGGAAGCAACTGGGCCGAAACCAGAACCTCGAGACAGAAGATCACCGGCACCGCTTCATCCGGATCCATAAGGAAGGTGAGTCCGCTGATCCAGATCAGCGACGCGCCGAAACCGGTGAACCCCCGCACCATCGCCCCGACGAACACGATGCTCGCCGCAATGGCGAACTCGGCGACCGTGAGGTCCACTTCAGCGGGCTTGCAGCGAAGCGATCACGGCGACGTTGACAATGTCGTCGGCCGAACAGCCGCGAGAGAGATCGTGCAGCACGCCGTCGAGGCCTTGCAACAGTGGCCCGAAGGCTTGAGCGCCGCCGAGGCGTTCGGTGATCTTGTAGGCGATGTTGCCCGAGTCGAGATCAGGAAAGATGAAGACGTTGGCTCGCCCCGCCACGGGACTATCGGGCGCCTTGCTCTCGGCGATCGCCGGCACCCAGGCTGCGTCGAACTGGAGTTCACCATCGATCGCGAGGGTTGGCGCCTTGGCCTGGGCAATCGCGAGGCCCTCACGAACCTTGTTGACCCGCGGGTGCTCGGCACTCCCCTTCGTGGAGAAGGACAGCATCGCGACCCGAGGTTCCTCCCCGGCGAGCTGAGCAAAGGACGCGGCACTGGAGATGGCGACCGATGCCAGCTGTTCGGGGTTCGGATCGGGCAGCACGCCGCAGTCGCCATAGACGATCGGGGTGCCGTCGGGCAGCACAAAGAAGAAGCAGCTGCTGACCGCATCAACATCGGGCGACGCACCCAGCACACGGAGGCCGGCTCTGATTACGTCGCTGGTCGGGCGGCTCGCTCCGGCGACACAGCCCGCAGCCCAGCCGGTCTTCACAAGGGCCGTCGCGATGATCAGGGGATCATCGCGGTCGAGCGGGCGATTCGCCCACGGGCCTTCGGCGGCCGACGCTAGTTCGTCGACGAGCGCCTCCGCTTCAGGATGGGCCGCATCACGGAGCGAGCCAAGGTCACGACCAAGCACCAGTGCTTCGGCCAGGCCGTCGGCGTTCAGCCGATCGGCCGCCTCATGGGCCCGACCGTCGCCGGGGTCAGCCAGCAGGATTCGCCTCGGCGTGGCCGATGCTCGCTGATACCAGCCGTCAAGAATCGACATCTGGGCGGATCAGTAGTTCCTTCACAATTCCGACGCTAGGCGCGAGTGCCGGCCCCTTCAGCGTTTAGCCATTCGTTCGTTCGATCAAGCACTTCATCGGCTCGGTCGAGAAGATCGTCGAGCACCATCTTGTCCGCAACCAGCGGTGGCGAGATCGTGAGCATCGTCGCGCCGCGATCATCGGGACGTACGAGGAGCTTCGCATCACGCAGGAATTGGGTGAGCACACTCGACTGCAGTGCGGCGGCCTGACCGTCGGATAGATCTCGGTCGTGCGTGCTGTCGGCCATCAGTTCGATGGCGTAGAAGTAGCCAGTACCCCGGACTTCTCGCACGCAATCGTGGCGATCGGCGAGGGCGTTTAGCCCGTCGCTGAGGTAACCCTCGTTGCGGAGGACATGCCCCGGCACGTCCTCGGTTCGCATGGCCTGGATCGTGGCGCACGCGACGGCGGTGGCCACCGGATGACCACCGAAGGTGGAGCCGTGCACGAAGGAACCCATGGGCGAGTCCCAGATGGCTTCGACGAGCGGCTTGCGAATCACAACGCCGCCGAGCGGCTGATAGGCGCTCGTGACACCCTTTGCGAAGGTGATCATGTCGGGCACCACGTCATAGCGGATGCTGGCGAAGAAGTGGCCCAGCCGTCCAAAGCTGTTGATGACCTCATCGGCCACGAGCAGTACGCCGTACTTGTCGCAGATCCGCCGCAGCTCTTGCCAGTAACCCTCGGGCGGCACCACCGCGCCGCGACCGTTCTGAACCGGCTCGGCGAAGACTGCAGCAACCGTTTCGGGGCCCTCCGCGACGATCATCGCCTCGACGGCCTTCACCGACTCGAGCTCGCTGGCGGGCGTGCCTTCGGGAACTGTGTCGCCAAAGGTGTTGCGGACACGGCGAACGCCGTCCCACAACATCGGCAAGAAGGGCTCTCGGAACTTCGGGATACCGGTGACGGCCAGAGCGCCAAGGGTGGTGCCGTGATACGCCCACTCGCGAGAGATGACCTTGTAGCGCTGATCATCCCCCTGGCTGAGGTGGTAGTTGCGGGCGAACTTCAGCGCCGACTCGACCGCTTCAGATCCCGAGCTGACGAAGAACACCTCGTCGAGATCGCCGGGAGCTTCTTCCGCGATCATCTTGGCGGCGTTGGTCGCGGGCTCATTCGCGAATCCCCACGTGGGGTAGAACGCGAGAGTGTCCATTTGCTCGATTGCCGCCGCGCTCAGGTCAGCACGACCATGGCCGAGGTTCGTGCAGAAAAGTCCGGCGAGTCCATCGAGGTACTTCGTGCCTTCGCTGTCGAGGACGTAGCAGCCTTCGCCGCGTTTCATCACCAGAAGATTGTCGTTTCGCCACGCTGCACCCTTTGTAAAATGTGGCATCAGGTGTGCTTGAGCATTGGCTCGGATGTCGGTCACAGACCCCCCTCGGCGCGCGTCGACTCGCAGCAACGTAGCAAACTTTGGTTAGAGGTTCTAGCACTTCCGTGAGTGTGACTAACTCGGTGGGGTCAGCTGTCGAATCCAACGCCGAAGCGTTCGAGTAGACGAAGCCAGACACCGAGCTGGCCTTCGTTCTGATCAGCCTTCGCAATCTGGCGGCGGGTGAACTGGATCACGGGGTTTCGCAGCGGTTCCGGTGGGAACGGGAAGGGCTTCTTCCGCACCATGCGTAGCTCGGTTCGTTCGGTCTCCTGACCATCAACGAGGTCGATGGCGGTGCGAGCACCCCACCGCGACGCTCCAACACCGAGACCGGTGTAACCCCCGACCCAGACAAGGTCGCCGTCGTGGCGGGAGCCGAAAGCCGCCGCGAACTTCGACGTGGTGCCAATCGGACCGGCCCAGCGATGAGAGAAACGCACCCCTTCGAGCTGCGGGAACGTGTCAAAGAAGTGATGGGCGATCGTCACATGTGAACCAGTCCGGAGCTCGTACTCCGGCCCCATCCCGTTGCCCCGGTAGTAATTCGCGTCGTAGCCGCCCCAAAGAATTCGGTTGTCGGCGGTGAGTCGGTAGTAGTGAAACTGGTTGGCCGAGTCCCCCACCCCTTGCCGATTCGACCAGCCGATCGAGTCGAGTTGCTCCTGGCCCAGTGGCTCCGTCATCAGCACGTGGTCGTACACGGGAACCACGTATCGCCGGATCGACCGCCCGGGCTCACCCCACGCATTCGTGGCCACAACCACCTTTGGTGCGGTGACGACGCCATCTTCGGTCGAAACCTCCAGCGCGCTTCCGACCCGGCTGACGTCGTTAACGCGACTGTTGTCATAGATGCGCACTCCCGCATCTATGCACGAACGTTGCAGTCCCCACACCAGGCGAGCCGGATCCACCATCACCGTGCCATCAGGGTCCCAAAGGCCGGACCGATACGTCGGCGAATCGAGCTGACCGCGTACCGCTGTCTCATCGAGGAGTTCAAGCTGGGAACCGTGGGCCCGTGCGACGTCACGCATCTCGACGAGGTGGTCGGACTGCCACGATGCGGTGGCGACGCAAAGCTCGCCGGATCGTTCGATGCTGGCGTCGATCTGGAGTGACTCGCAGTCGGCGATCAACTCGGCGAGGTTCTGCCGACCCATTCGATCGAGGGTGGCAATCTCGTCGGGCCAATGCGCGATGCCGTTCAAAAGGCCGTGAGTGAGCGACACCGCGCAGAAACCGCCGTTGCGACTTGAAGCACCGAAGCCACACACCTCGGCCTCCAGAATCACGATCTCGCGACCCGGCTCCTGCCTCGCCGCGTGAAGCGCTGTCCAGAGTCCAGTGAATCCGCCGCCGATGATGACCAGATCGGCGCGACGTCTCTGGCCCAGCGCGCGGTTGGCCGTTGGGGCCTCGGGTCGGTCCGACCAAAAGACTGTTGGTCGCGCCTCGGTGACAAGGCGCTCGATACCCGAATCTGGAAGTGTCATTGTCGACTCCGGGCCAATCGTCGCTACAGCGTGACGACGGCCTTTCCGTAGACCTTGCGATCGGCAAGGTCCTGGAGTGCCTGTGCCGCGTCCTCAAACGCAAACGGCGGATAGAGAGGTGGCGCCACGGCCCCCGTGCCCGCCAAGGCAAACACCTCGGCCATCTGGCGACCAACTGCGCTGGGGTCGCGCATCAGCGACGCACCCCAGTGCACGCCGACCACGCTGTAGTTCTTGAGCAGGATGTGATTTGTGGGCGCATCGGCAATGCCGCCGACGAAACCAATGATCAGGAGACGCCCGTCCCAGGCCATGCAGCGGCGGGCCTTTTGGTAGGCATCGCCGCCCACGGCATCGAAGCAGACATCGACGCCGCCGCCCGACATCTCTCGTACCGAGTCTACCCAGTCGGGCGTCTCACGATGGTCGACGACATGTTCGACACCAAGGCTCCGAACGAGGGCGGCTTTCTCCTCGCCGCCCACAACGGCGATCGGAACTGCCCCCGCGGCATGCGCCAGCTGGATACAGGCCGTACCGGTGCCGCCCGCGGCCCCCGTGATCAGCACGGTCTCTCCCGACTGCACGTGGGCGCGATCGTGAAGCGCAAACCATGCCGTGCCGTAGTTCACCGGCACCGCGGCGGCCTGCGCCGCACTCAACGACTCAGTCGGATACGGAAACACGCTGCTCGCCGCGGCGACATTGACCTCGCGGAGGCCGCCGCCCAGAACGGCGACCGAAGCGCCGAGTTCGATGTTGTCGACACCTTCCCCCCGCGCCGTGACCACTCCTGCAGTCTCTCCACCAGGCGTGAACGGGAGCCGCGTGGGAATCTGATATTCACCGCAACAGCTCAGCACATCGGGAAAGGTGATCCCAACGGCCTCTGTCGTGATCTGCACCTGCCCCGGTCCCGGCTCAGGGGCCTCAACTTCCTCGAGCTTCAGGACGTCGAGAGGGTTACCAAGTTCGTGTGAACGCCAGATACGCATCTGTCGAACATAGCCGCCCGATCCATCGCGATGATGGCCGCTAACTTGACCAACGTGGCCCGCTTCGAGCTTCCACTCTCGCCCGACGGGATCGAACAGCCGCTCGCCGACGGCGGCCGCGTCTTGCTCCGGCCGATACGAAGCGACGATGCCGACCAGCTCCGCGCCGAATTCGAACGACTCTCCGAACGGTCGCGCTTCCTCCGCTTCTTTACTCCAATGCAACCCTTACCTGAGGGCTGCGTTGACCGTCTCAGCGACCTCGACCACCGGACCCACCGAGCCTGGGTCGCCTACGACTCCGACGCTCCCGAGGCCACACCACCGGGCCTCGGCGTCGTTGTTGCCCGGCTCGTCGAAGTGCCCGACGACCCTGAGGTCAACCCCTAAGCGTGCCGCCCTGTTTCGCGACAGCTTGGATGCAGCTTTCGCGGACTTCGGCCACCTCGGCATCGGTCAGCGTGCGATCAGCCGCTTGCAGCCGGAGGTGATACGCAAGACTGCGCTCGGCGTCGTGAAGGCCTTGGCCCCGATAGACGTCGAACAACTCGACGGACTGCAGGAGCGATCCGCCACCCTTACGAAGCGCGCCCTCGAGCTTGGCGGCGGCAACATCGTCGGCAACAACAAACGCGAGATCAATGTCGCTCGATGGGTACTTGCTGACCGGTCGATACTTCCGACTGCCGTGAGGCCCGTTGAGTACCGCGCCGAGATCGAGTTCGATCCAAGCGACCCGACCCTCGACTTCGTAGTTCTCAAGCACCGTCGGGTCGACCTCACCAATGACACCGCGAGTACGACCCGCGATCACAATCTCGGCGGACCGAGTGGCATGAAGACCGGCCGGCACGGCCGGTTTGAGCTGCACATTTGGCAGCGCCAGTGCGGACTCGAGCAGATCAAGCACGGCCACGGCCGCGGGTGCTTCGTCGCCGGGGAGGGCTACGGCGAGATATTCACGCTCGTCGGGCAGGAGTTGGTCGTCGCCCGACCGAAGGTAGACGTGGTCGATTTCAAAGAATCGCATGCCCGTGCTGCGGTGCGACTGGTTGTAAGCGATTGCCTTGAGCTGGCCCGGAAGCAGCGAAGTTCGCAGCACAGACTCTTCCGCGTGCAGCGGATTCGTGAGGGTGATGCCGTCTTCGGGGAGCCCGGCTGCTTGTAGATCACCCGGAGCAAGGAATGGCATCGGCAGCGTCTCGTCGCAGCCCGCGCCGCGAAGCACGTCGCGGACAAGGCGCCGCGCCTGCTGATATTCGCTCAGGCCACCAGCGGTCTGCCCTTTGGGGACCGTACGCACGATGTTGGCGTAGCCAAACATGCGAGCGACTTCTTCGGCGATGTCGGTTTCGGTCTGGGTGTCCCAACGCCAGGTTGGCACCACTACGTCGAGATCATCGCCGTCGATAGTGACGTCGAAGCCGATCGAGGTGAGATGTGCCGCCATCTCATCGGCCGTCAATGCGGTCCCGATGATGCCGTTGACCTTGGCCGATCGGACCCGCACCGCGCCGCGGTCGGGTGTCTCGCCGGCAATATCGATTTGCCCCTGCGCGGCAATTGCGCCCTGTTCGCTCGCAAGCTCGATAAAGCGGGTCATTGCCCGGTCGATGTTGTCGCCCCAATCGGCGCCGCGCCGGAATCGGGTGGACGCTTCGCTCGGCAGATTCAGACGCTTGACGGTGCGCGAGATTGACGGCGGATCCCACCATGCCATTTCCAGCAGCACATCGGTGGTGTCGTCGGAGATCTCAGTGGACGCTCCACCCATCACACCAGCAAGCGAGATTGCCTCATCGGCTTCGTTGGTGATCACGCCGTCGGCCGCTATTAGCGTCCGCTCATTCTCATCGAGCGTGACAAGAGTTTCGCCATCGTTCGCTCGTCGCACCCGAAGCTTGCCGTTGGGCAGGGTGCCCAGGTCGAACACGTGGTTGGGCTGCCCGAGTTCGAGCATGACGTAGTTGGAGATATCGACGACCGAGTTGATCGGACGCATACCAAGCTGGGTGAGCCGATTCTGCATCCATGCCGGCGACGTGCCGACCGTGACGTTGCGGAGCACGGTCGCTACGAAACGTCCGCAGAGCGATGGGTCGACAATCTCGACGTCGATCAGGTCGGCGGCCGACTCATCGGATCGGGCGGGGGTGTACTCGGGGAACGAGAACGACACCCCGAGCGCGGCCGCGAGATCGCGGGCGACACCGGCGACCGACATGGCATCGGGCCGGTTGGCGTTGACCTCGAGGTCCCACAGGACATCGGGATATACACCAATGGCATCACCAAGTGGGGTGCCCAGCGCCGCGCCGTCGACTACTCGGTCGTTGAGAAGAAGAATGCCGTCGGTGTCGTCACCGAAGCCGATCTCGGCGCCCGAGCAGCACATGCCGTTGGAGATCTGGCCCCGCAGCTCGCGCTGGGCGATCTCCATGCCGTTGGGCATCACCGTGCCGATCGTGGCGAACGGGATCAGGTCGCCGACGCTCATGTTGAAGGCGCCGCAGCACACCTGGAGGGCGTGGCCGTCACCTCGGTCGACGTCGACGATCTGGATCTTGTTGGCATCGGGATGGGGCCGAAGATCGAGCACCTTCGCGAGAACAACACCGTCGACGATCTCGCCGACGATCTCCATGTTCTCTACGGCCAGGCCGAGGCCGGACAGGATCTCGCCGAGCTCCTCGGGATTGCCATCAATGTCGGGCGCGAACTCTCGCAGCCAGGACATGGTTACTTTCATGAGCGCGTGACCTTCATTAGAACTGCCTCAGGAAACGAACGTCATTGTTGACGAGTTCACGGATGTCGTCGAGCTGGTAACGCATGACGGCGAGCCGGTCGATGCCGAAGCCGAAGGCGAAACCCTGCCATTCGTCGGGATCGATGCCGCAGTTGCGCAGGACATTGGGGTGCACCATTCCACAGCCGCCGAGCTCGAGCCACGAGCCATCGGGGCGAGAGATATCGAACTCGGCGCTTGGTTCGGTGAATGGGAAGTAGGACGGACGCAGCCGTGTCTTCACTTCGCCGCCGAAGAACGCACGGACGAATTCGTCGATCGTGCCAGCCAGGTCGCCCATCGTGATCCCCCGGTCGATCACCAGCCCCTCGATCTGGTTGAACGCGGGAAGATGGGTGGCGTCGGCGGTGTCGGTGCGGAAGGTACGGCCGGGCGCAACGATATAGATCGGCGGCTCAGTGTTTTCCATCGTGCGGATCTGCACCGGCGAGGTGTGAGAACGCAGCATCACTTCTTCGGGCTCACCGAGATCCACGAAGATCGTGTCGAAGCTGCCGCGGGCGGGATGCCACTCGGGGATGTTGAGCGCTTCGAAGTTGTACCAAGCGGTCTCAACCTCGGGGCCCTCCGCCACGGTGAATCCCATGCCGACGAACACATCTTCGAGACGGTCTCGGGCCTGAGTGACGAGATGCAGCGAACCGCGCTTGATCTCATCACGAATCTCAGTGAGATCGAGACGCTCGGCTTCGAGCTGCACCGCCCGGGACGCGGCCGTCAACCGGGCGCGGGCCTCGCCGATCTCTGCCTCGACCCGCGTGCGGATCTCGTTGACCGCTTGACCGGCAGCCTTGCGTTCGTCGGGGTCCAGTCCGCCGAGCTGCTTCTTCGCCTGACTGATGGCCGAATTCTTGCCGAGAAACTCGGCATCGATCGCGCTGAGCGCGTCGAGGTCGGCCACTTCGGCGATACGCGTACTGGCGTCGGCCGCGGTCTGTTCGAGCTCCGGGATCATCAGGGCAACAGGTTACGGCCTCCGCGCCGCGGAGCCGTTCACGTTTCCTGCGAGACTGGCCGAGTGATCCAGCCGGGCGACGCCATCGACCACATTGTTCGGGACAATCCCGAACGTCAACGTTACGAACTGATCGTCGATGAGCGCATCGTATCCATCGCCGACTACTCGATCGATGGCTCCACGCTGGTGGTCCCCCACGTCGAAACTGACCCGGCCATGCGGGGCCAAGGCATGGCCGATCGCCTGATGCGCGGCATGCTCGACAACCTCCGCGCCGGTGGCCGCACAATCCAACCGCTGTGTCCCTTTGCCGCCGCGTTCATTCGGGCCCGCCCAGCCGACCAAGACCTGGTCTCCTGAGCACTGACCTAGCTGACGGGTTTGGATGCCTCGTAGGCCAACAGCGTTCCGGCCATTGCCACGTTGAGCGATTCGGTGTTGCCGGGCATGTCGATGCGGACCCAGGCGTCAATGAGCGGGTCGATCGAACGGTCGAGGCCGTGAGGCTCCGAGCCAAGCACAATCGCCACGGGGCCATCAAGCACTCCCCCGTCGTGGGGTTCGCCTTCTCGCACGTCGGTGCCAATCACTCGGGCGCCGGCGGCGCGCAGATCGCCAACGGCGACCTCGAGCGTGTCATAGGCGACAACGGGCACACGCAGCACGCTGCCCGCGGACGAGCGGACGGCCTTCGACCCCCACGGGTCGGCACCACCAATCGAAATAACCACGGCAGCGCCAACGGCATCAGCTACACGAATGAGCGTGCCAACGTTGCCCGGGTCGGACACGTCGGCGAGCACGAGCGCGATATCGGTTGCTCGAAATGCGGTAGGGATTTCTGCCTCGGGCCGGGGCACGAGCGCCAGCATCGGCTGCGGCGAGACAGAGGGAGCCAGCCGAGCAAAGGCATTGTCCCTAGTGACAATCACTTCGGTTGCCCGAGGCATATCGCGAAGCAGCGGATGACCGGCCCCGGACTCAGGCACGATCACGGTTGTCGGTATGTAGCCGAGAACGAGGGCTTCCTCCACCGTGCGAGGACCCTCAAGCACAATGTCGACTGAACGCGAACTGCGCCGCCCAATCAGGCGACGCAGTTCAGCAATTCTTGGGTTCTGTGGACCGAGCACTTGTGACTCGGAAGCAGAAGACATTAGGCGTCTGCGAGCGCTCCGTTGGCGGCCGCGACCAGCACGGCGAAGGCCGCGGGATCGTGAATCGCTGTCTCGGAAAGCATCTTGCGATCAACCTCAATCTCGGCCGCCTTCAGACCGGCGATGAACCGGCTGTAGCTGGTGCCGTTTTCACGACATGCGGCGTTGATGCGCTGGATCCAGAGCTTTCGGAAATCGCCCTTACGAGCGCGACGGTCGCGGTACGCGTAGTTACCCGCGTGCATGACCGACTCGTTGGCGGACTTAAAGCTCCGCGAACGGTTTCCGTAGTGGCCCTTGGCCCGCTCAAGTATTACTCGGCGGCGCTTCTTGGAGTGAACAGATCGCTTGACGCGTGCCATCGGTCTCCCTTTCTCTTTCTTCGCCGCACACCATGGTGTGCGAAATCGTGCTGGTTACAGGTCGGTTCGGCTAGACGCCGAGGTCGCGCAGGTTCTTCTGGTCGGCCTTCGAAACAATCGCCGACCTACGGAGTTGACGAACCCGCTTCGGGCTCTTCCCCTCCATCATGTGGTTCTTGTTCTGATGGCGACGCTTGAGTTTGCCGGTGCCCGTGCGCTTGAAACGCGCGGCCGCACCCTTGTGAGTCTTCATCTTTGGCATGTTTTTGTCTCTTTCAGGACTCGTCGCCGGGGTTCGCCGGCTGATCCTCTACTTCGGCTGCCGCTTCCGCGGCATCCTTCTGCATCTGCTTTTCATGGCGGGCTTGCGCCTGCTTATCGGCAGCCAAAACCATGATCATGTTGCGGCCATCTTGGCGAGGGTGGAACTCCACCTTGCCAACATGTTTGACCGTGTCTGCTACCCGATCGAGGATCTTTCGACCAAGTTCGGGATGTTGCATCTCACGGCCACGGAACATAATTGTGACTTTGACCTTGTGGCCCTCGCCGAGAAACTGCACCACTTTGCGAGTCTTGGTGTCGAAGTCGCCGGGACCAATTTTGGGCCGGTACTTCATCTCCTTGACCGCCAGATTCGAAGACTTCTTCTTCGATTCCTTCAGGCGCTGGTTGTTTTCGTACTTCCACTTGCTGTGGTCCATGATCCGACAAACAGGCGGGTGGGCCTGGTCGGCAACTTCAACAAGATCAAGACCGGCCGCTCGGGCGATGTTCAGTGCTTCAGGCAATGCCTTCACACCGATTTGCTCGCCGTCTTGGCCAATCAGTCGTACTTCTCGAGCGCGGATCCGATCATTGATCCTTGGCTCGTCGCTTGGCGGGGCTATCGCCCTGCACTCCTTGTGAGCACGGAACCTCCGGTAGTTAACGGTAAGTCCGAAACTCCAAAACGAAGAAACGGACGTCGGAAGCCGACGTCCGCGAAAGAGTCCGGGTGGATTCTGCCGTGTGGTCGACCTGGCGCATCTGTCGAATCCGAAGATTCTGATGGCCAGGTGGGGGATACCCCGCTTGCCATTGAATTGTGACCGTTATGGTACCAGCCATGAGTTCTCTCTGGACACCTGGCGGCGAACACACCGTCGACCGCAACACTCCCGCTGACGCGCCGGCCGACGGTCCGGCACCGGATCACAGTCTCGACGACGAGATCGCGGCCGCCCTTCCCGACGGTATGACGCTCGACGAACTGAGCCCCGAAGATCGCGCTCGCGCCGAGGAAATGGTGCGGGAAATGGCCGAGGCACGGAGCCGTCTTCTGGAGACTCCTGCTGCCATGATCATCGCCAACCATGGCATGGGCCTCTACGAACTCGCCGCCCTGCACCTCTCGCAGGAGACGCCGAACTTTCCCGAAGCCACGGCCGCCATTGATGGCCTTACCGCCCTTGTTGATGCGCTCGAAGGCCGCCTCGGCGAGGCCGAGTCGACCCTCAACGAAGCCCTCGACCAGCTTCGTATGGTCTTCGTTCAGCTCAAGAGCCAGGGCGCGCCCGCCTCCACCGAAGACGACGACATCCAAGACATCCTCGAGTAGTCACCCCTCGTTCTGTGAACGGAAACCGGCGCCCTGCGCCGGTTTCCGTTCACAGAACCTAGGTGGTGACGAGGATGGCGCCGGCGACGACGGCGATTGCGCCGACGACAAGGCGCGGGGTTACCGTGCGGCGCACGAGCAGTAGTCCAAACAGGATTGATGTGGCGCGCAGCGTGGCGACGTTGGCCGCATCCGCTCGCGTATAGGCAAGCAGCACGAGAGCGTAAGCGCTGGTCGAGAAGATGCCGATCATGAGGCCATTCGGGAGCGACGAACGGATCTGCGCCGCACTCGGGCGCACGATTGCGGCGACGAACAGCACGCTCACGAAGGACGCACCGGAGAAGTATCCGAGTTCGCTCGTCGCTTCCACGCCTCGAGCGTCGAGCAGCGTGTAGGAGGCGATGAAGGCACCGGTCATCAGTGCCATCGCGATCGCCGAGCGCTCGTCGGTTTTCCAGGCCACACCGCCGATCACAGCCAGGCCCAGTGCCACGAGCACGGCGCCAGCAAAGGTGACCCCCGACGGCGTTTGGTCGAGAAGCCAGATGCCGACGCCCGCGACGATCAGCGGAGCGGTGCCGCGAGCGATGGGATACATCGTCGCCAACCCGCCGCGTTGGTAGGCCTGCGACAAGAACAGGATGTAGCCACCGTGGGCCAACCCGCTCATGACCATGAAACCCATTGCCTCGGTCGGTGGATCGATGATGAGCCAGGGCAGGAGAAGCACCGCGCCATTGGCGTAGGCGATCCCGAGTTCGACGGTCCGATTGTCTCCCGCGTTGGCGCGGGCGTTCCAGGTGGCGTGCAGAAGCGCCGATCCGAGAACGAGAAGGATCGCCGCGCTACTCAATGTTCAGGCAGCTCAATGTTCAGGCAGGTCAATGTTCAGGCCGAGCGAATGTCGGTGGCTTCGTAACGCCCGAGATGGCCGGGGGTGAGCGCGAAGCTCACCGGCTGCTCTGTGGCGATGGTTCGTGAACCTTCGGCGATGGCGGTGCAGTGGAAGAACCACTCCCCGGCAACATTCTCCGCGGCATCTTCGAGGATGGTGCCGTAACCGGCCGCGTTGTCGTAGGTGTGCACTCGCCCCTGCCGCGTGGCGCTGGACGAGTGGCGGCTCACGGAACGATCTTCGAGATCGGGATTTCGACGATGTCGGAGGCGCCACCATCTCGGAGCGCGGGGATCAGGATGTTGATCTCGTTCTTGGGTACGACCGTCTCAATGGCGTAGCCCGCGCCACGGAACAACTCGTTGACCGTGGGCGCCTTCATCGATGGCAGCAGATCGATCACTGCGTCGAGTGCGTCGGCGGAAACGTTCATCTTCACGAGCACCTTGCCCCGGGCATCGAGCACCCCCTGCAGGAGGGTGTGGATTTGGCGCATCGCGTGGGCCTTTTCGGGGTCGGCGAAGGCGGCCGGGTTGGCGATGAGCTCGGTGTAGGAGGTGACGAGCGTGTCAATGATGCGCAGGCCAGCGGCGTTCAAGGCTCGGCCGGTCTCGGTGATGTCGACCACAACATCGACGATGTCGGGCACCTTCGCCTCCGTGGCGCCGTAGGAAAGTCGCACGTCGGCGTCGACGTTGTTTTCTTCCAGGAAGCGGCGAGTGATCTCGGGGGATTCCGTCGAAACACGAACGCCAGCAGGCAGATCGGCGACCGACTGCCAGGGCGAGTCTCCCGCCACGGCCATCACGATTCGCACTGGATTGGCGGTGGCCTTCGAGTACTTCAACTCGCCCAGCGTCTCGACCGAGGAGCTCGTCTCTTCGATCCAGTCGCGACCCGTAATGCCGATGTCGAAGAGCCCATCGGCGACGTACGTGGGGATCTCCTGTGGTCGCAAGATCCGCACCGATTCGATACGGGGGTCAGCGATCGACGCCTTGTACGCGACCGATGACGAGCGCTCGACGGGCAAATCGGCCGCCTCGAACAGCGCCATCGTGGCTTTTTCGAGCGAGCCCTTGGGAAGCACCAACTTCAACATGGGCGTGAAGACTATCCCTCGGAGTCGACGGCGCCGCCGGGCAACATCATGACCCGCAGATCGCCGCCCAACGTCACGACCTCCTCGAAGCGGCCGCGCCACACACCCTCGATCGACATAGCGCCGCTGCCGGCGAAGAGCCCGGCCGCATCACCACCGGCGAAAAGGGCCGGGGCGATGTAGACGACGTACTCGTTCACGGAGCGCGAGTGATGGAACGCGTGGGCAACCCTCGGACCGCCCTCGACCATCAGCTGCACCACACTTTCGACGCCGAGTTGATCGAGTAAATCAGGAATTTCGCCATCGAATTCCAGACACGGATGCACCTTGGCCCCCGTCGGGGCGGACCCAAGCACGACCCGCTTGGGGTCACGTACGCCGGAGGGGTCAATCCGGAGTTCAGGTGGCGGCCAGTCGCGCACCGTTAGCGATGGATCGTCAGCGCGCACGGTGCCGGCGCCGACCAAGACTGCGTCGCTCTCGCCGCGGAGACGGTGGACATCGGCCCGAACTTCCGGGCCGGTGATCCACTGAGAAGAACCGTCGGGCGCCGCCACCCGGCCGTTGATGGTGGCCGCGAGCTTCAGGACAACCCACGGGCGCCCGGTGCGGCGATGGTGCAGGTAGGGCCGGAGTTGTTGCGTGACTTCTTCGTCGGCAACACCTACGTCGACCTGAATACCCGCCGAACGGAGACGGGCGATGCCGGAGCCGGCCACCTGTGGATCAGGGTCTTCGATACCCACCACAACTCTCGCGACGCCCGCCGCGATGAGTGCTTCGGTGCACGGACCGGTCGGCCCTGGTGATTGCAAAGCTCGAGCGTTGTATAGACGGTGGAGCCGACGGTGTCGTTCGCGGAGCTGAGGGCCTCGACTTCGGCATGGTTGCCGCCCGGACTCTGGGTTGCGCCCCACGCGATGCTGCCATCGGCTTGAACAAGCGTGACACCCACCCACGGGTTGGGCGAAGCACGATGACGGGCCCGACTGGCGACATCAATCGCTCGCATCATGCGGTCGCGGTCGAGCACCGGCGATGTGTCGGTCACGGGTGGCCGCCCCCCTCGTTGGTTGGGTCGACGTGCGGTGCGTCGGCGCTGGGGTGAGGGTCCGCATTGTCGACCATCAGGCGGATGGCATGGGGCAGCACTTCGATCACGGCGTCGATAGTTTCGACGCAGCCCTTCGATGATCCCGGTGTGTTGACGACGAGCGCCGTGTCGAGGGTGCCGACGACCGCGCGGCTGAGCCGACCCAGCGGGCTGACAAGGCGCATCGCCTCGGCCATGCCCGGGGCTTCCCGATCAATGACTGAGCGAGTGCCTTCGGGGGTCAGGTCACGCGGCCCAAAGCCCGTTCCGCCCGTGGTGATGATCAGCCCGTGGAATCCACTCGCGAGGGAGCGGAGGGCCATAGCGACCGACTCGGTGCCGTCCTCGACCGCGGTCCGTTCGGCCACGGTCCAGCCGGCCGCGGTCATGTGGTCGTCGAGAATTGCTCCAGACTTATCTTCACGCGTGCCGTGGATGACGCCATCAGAGACGGTCAGAATCTTGACGAGCAGCGGAGCGCCGTCGTTGTTGCTGCCATGCGCGTGCTCGTGAGCCATAGGCAGACGATAGCGAGTCTGATCAGGAGCGCTGGAAGATGGCCCGACACATCCCGTCGTGTCCGGGGCCGGGCTCCAGCACCTCGGTGGCATCACCGAACGGCCGCCACCCTTCACCACCAGCTTCGACCGGTGTGAACCCGAGGGCATCCAGTTCCTCACGACAAGCAGCGACCACATCGACCGACTCACGAGTGGTGAGTGTGCAGACGCTGTAGACGAGGGTGCCGCCGGGCTTCACCAACGGCGCGCCGGCTCTGAGGAGTTGCTCCTGCAATTCACCGAGAGCCTCGACGTCGCTGGGCGCGATTCGCCAGCGGGCGTCGGCCCGCCGGCGCAACGCACCAAGCCCTGAGCATGGCGCATCAATCAACACCGCGTCGAAGGTTGACGGGGCAAACGGTGGTGCGGTGCCGTCGGCCTGCATGAGCGCGACACCATCAAGCCCGAGCCGGTCGACATTGGATCGGATCAGGCCGATTCGGCTGAGCCGCGTATCGGCCGCGACAACGTGCGCACCTCGGCCCGCGATCTCCGTGGCCTTGCCACCCGGAGCGGCGCACATGTCGAGCACTCGTGCGCCCTCCGCTGACGGGACGAGCGCAGCAATTCGCTGGGAGGACTCGTCTTGTACGTATCCGTCGTCGCGCTTTTGCACGACCGCGGCCTCGTTCATCCGCCGGAGCGCTCCGTCGGCGGCTTCAACGCCGAGGTCCTCTCGGAGGCGCTTGATTACCCAGTCGGGATAGCTCAGCTGCACACCCTCGGAGGGGTACGTGATGCCGTCAGCGTGGGCCTGGGCGACCTTACGCAGAACGGCGTTGACCATCCCGCGAAAGCGCTTTGGTGCGGCCGACACCGTTGCGGATACCGCGGCGTGGGCGGGCGTGCCCATCTCGATCAGCTGATGGGCGCCGATCCGCAGGGCGGCACGCGCCGCCGCCGGCGGATCCTGCACCAGATAGCGGTCGACGACGTGGTCGAGCGCTCGCTTCCGGCGGGTGGAGCCGTAGACAAGCTCCGTAACGAGCCCCTTGTCGCGGGGTTCGAGATCGGTGTCGGCCAGCATCTTCGGGAGCACCACGTTGGCGTAGGCCCCGCCTTCGTCGATCCGCACAATGGCGGCGATGGCCACTCTTCGGGCGTCGTCCTCCGCCATCAGACGAACCTCTCGCTGGTTTGTGGCTGCGCGCCGTTGCGCCAATCGCCGGCGATCTGTCGGGCTTTGCCCTCCGGCTGCACAGAGACAACTTCAAGCATGCCCTGGCCGGTACCAATCCGCAGTCCGTCAATCTGCCCGGGAGCTCTCGATCCTTCGGCCGTCACGGTTTCGTGGATCTTGAAGCGCTTGTCGCGAAATGTTGTCCACGCACCGCCGACCCGAACTCGTCGGTGGATGTCGATGGCTGGTTCGGTCCAGTCGATACGTCGCTCCTCAGCGGTGATTTTCGCGGCATGAACGGGTTCGCCCTCTTGCGGAACGGGAGTGCCCAATCCGTGGGCGAGGGCATCCACGAGCTGCCGCACGCCAATCTCCACGAGCCGGTCGCGGAGATCGTCGAGGGTCTCGTTGGGATCGATCGCGACGGCATCGCTGCGGTAGACCGCGCCGGTGTCGAGTCCTTCTTCGACGACCATAAGGCAGACACCGGTTTCCCCGTCGCCCGCGAGAATCGCTCGCTCGACGGGGGCGGCGCCCCGCCAGCGAGGCAGAAGGGAGAAGTGGATGTTGACCATGGCGAGTGTGGACAACATCGCGGCTGGGATTATCCGGCCGTAGGCCACAACCACACCGAGGTCGACGTCAACATCGTTCAGGTCGGCGAGGTCGTCGGTGACCCGGATGCCAAGCCCCTCCGCCGCAGCCTTCACCGGTGAGGGATGGTGGGCGCCCCCACGGCCTCGCCGGGTATCGGGGCGACTCACGACGAGTGGGATGTCGTAGCCCGCTCCTACCAACGCAGTGAGCGGAGGCACTGCGAGTTGTGGCGTGCCGAGGAAGGTGATTCGGCTGATCTCAGCCGGAGGCGGAATCGTCACGAGAGGAAGAGCCCGCCGCCGGAGGGCTTCGGCCGCGGCGCATGACCCATTTGCAGGTCGCGGATCGTCTTCAACGCGGCCTTGCGGGTGTCCTCGTCGAGGCGCTCGATCAGCAGCGTGCCTTCGAGGTGATCCAGCTCGTGTTGGAACAGCCGCGACTCGAGCTCGTCGGCTTCGAAGGACACTTCGTTTCCGTCGAGGTCGCGGCCAATAATGTGGATGGTCTTTGGACGCAGGATCTCCCAAGACAATCCGGGGACGGACAGGCAGCCCTCTTCGAACAACCACTCGCCATCACTTTCGATGATCTCGGGGTTGATGATCGCCTCGGGACCAAGTCCGACGTCCCAAACGAACAATCGCTTCTGCACCCCAACCTGCGGCGCCGCCAAACCAATACCGGGCGCCTCATACATCGTCTCGAGCATGTCGTCGACGAGCCGTACGAGGGAACCGTCAATATCAGTGATCTCGCGCGCGGTCTGGCGGAGAACAGGATCACCAATCACACGAATGTCGTAGCCGGACATGGAGTCAGGTTACCGTCCCCTCCGTGAGCGACGGTCACTACTTCGACGACGATCCAACAGTCCCCTCTTCGCCATCGGCGGTGGAAGTCTCGCTGCCCGACGTTTCGCTCAGCCTGACCGCCGACCGCGGGGTGTTTTCTTCGGAACGACTGGACGCGGGCACGAAGTTCCTTTTGCTCGAAGCCCCGCCGCTCGGCCGCAACGAAATGGTGCTCGACCTCGGCTGCGGTTGGGGCCCAATTAGCTGCGTTGCCGCTCTCCGGGCGCCTGATGCCCACGTGTGGGCCGTCGATGTGAACAGTCGGGCGCGCGACCTGACAACCACAAACGCCGCGGCCATCGAGGCCAGCGATCGCGTCACTGTGGCCGCGCCCGACGACATCCCGGCCGACATTCGGTTCACTCGGATTTTCTCAAACCCGCCGATCCGAGTGGGGAAGGCCGCGCTCCACGAACTCCTGCTGCGCTGGCTTCCTCGACTCACGCCCGATGGTGTCGCCCACCTCGTCGTACAAAAGCACCTGGGTTCGGATTCGCTGGCGAAGTGGCTCACTGGCCAAGGATTTTCCACAACCCGGTTGGTGAGTCGCTCCGGATTCCGCATCCTTGAGGTACAGCCCCGGAAGGACTCCTGATGACACAGCTCGATGGCACCGGGATGAAACGCCTGCACCGCGAATGGCGCAAGAAAACCACGGGACGACTTGCCCTCATCCTCGACGGCGTGCAAAACCCGTTCAACGTCGGCTCGGTCGTTCGTACTGCCGCCGCGGAGCGGGTCGACCACGTGTGGGTGGCTGCGGGCACGGCCCCCGACCACGACAAGGTCAACAAGACCGCGCTTGGCACGGCTCGTTATCTCACCTGGACCGAGACCGAAGACGGCCCCATCGCAATCAAGGCCGCTCAGGCCGCCGGCTATCGGGTAGTTGCGATTGAGCTCACGTCCGGCGCCACTCCCCTGCCCCTTGCGGATCTGAGCGGCGACGTGGCGCTGGTGATCGGCCATGAGGACCGCGGCGTCACCCCGGCGAGCCTTGCCGTCTGCGACGAGGTGGCTTTCATCCCGCAACTCGGGAAAGTCGGTTCGCTCAATGTGGCCGCCGCAACCGCGATCGCCATCTATGAAGCCCGCCGCCGCAGCTGGGTCTAGTCGAGCGGAGCCGTGCCTCGACAGACCTCGATGAGCGACTCAACTAGCCGCTCATCGGACGGCAGCGACAATCGAGCGGAGCAGGCGACGAAGGAGGTCGCGCCTTCGCCAAAGTGGGCGGCGAACACGAGATCGCCCGCGGCATTGGTTTGCCCAGTCATCACGAGTGCATCGTCATACCAACGAAGCGCCACGTTAAATATCGAGTCGTCTTCCGCGGCGCGTACCGACTCGAAGGTCGGGAGCGATTCGGCCCGGTCAAGCCATTCCTCCAGGGAGAGCGGTGCGCATCCGTCGACCGGACACCCGCGCGCCACTGTCCACTGATCGAAGACCTGTTCGTTGCCAGCCGGAGCGAATTCGAACTCGAAGTCGCCCCGCTGCACCCACCCAGCGGGAATCTGCGTGTCGAGCCCTTCCGCGGTCGTGACTGCGTCGAGAGCGGGTGGCGCTTCAACATCATCGAAGGTGAACACCAACAACAAGCCGAGCACGGCGAGCGCCATGAGGAGCGGGGTGATCCAGCGACTTCGCACGTCGTCATACTCGCAGGGGGTCGACCTCAACCCGCAGACGGGCCGCCGGTCGTGGTGTCGCGGCGAGCGCCTCAAGGATCGGGTCGTGCTGATCGGCGCGCAGCAACCATTGCTCGTCGAGTGGGCCCCGCACCCGCACTCCATCGGGCGAGCCGAACGCCTCGATGAACTCGGGCGCACCGGCCCCGGCGATAAGGACCTGGGCCCCGTAGGGCGGTGTGCCGAGCGCCTTCCGCCGGTCGCGTTCGGCAACGGCAACGATGGCCGGGTCGCTTCGTATAGCTGCTTGCACCACTTCGTGGTCCGGCTGTCGGGTCTGCAGAATCAATCGGCCGCCTGATTCTCGACCACCGAGCAGTCGCGCGGCCCGCGAGACGAGCGCAAAGGCTTGCTCGGCGGCCCGTTGGCGCGGCGCGAGGAGCTCTTGATCAAGATCGAGAAACACCACTACGTCGGCGGAATCGACTCGATAAAGGACCGCCTCAGTACCAATCACGACGCGAGTCGTCGGCGCGTCGTCGTTGGCCGCGGTGATTTCGTCGACGGGCTCTCCAACGAAAGCTTCCAACTCCTCTCGGGCCCGGGTAACGCCGGCCCGAAGGTTCTTCAGCGACACGGAGCCACAGTGGGCACACACGGCAGGCCGGGTCTCGCGGCCATCGCTGGTCTGGAGCCGTTCCTCGATCTGGATCATCGCGGTGGTGCCATCTTCGGAACGCACCAGCTCGCCGCATGTGGCACAGGCCAGCAAACGGGAGCGGCCCTTCCGGTTGAGCACGCAGATCACGCGACCAGAGTCCAAGTGTCGGCCCAGGCGTTCAGCGAACGGCCCCGCCTTCACCGGATCGTCGTCTCGCCGGTCGAGCACGTCAACGATTGGCCAACCCTCCCGTTCGGCGGCGCGGTTCGGGCGCAGCAGGGTGCCCGCTCGTAAGGCTTCGAGCGAGGGCGTGGGTGACGACAACACCGCGGGCACTCCGCCACGGCGGGCCCGTTCGAGCACGACCTCCCGGGCGTGCCACGTGGGCATCCGCTCCTCTTTCAACGATTCGTCGTGTTCGTCGAAAACCACGACGGCCGCGAGTTCTGGCATCGGCATCCACGCCGCCGAGCGAGTACCGACAACTGTGGCCCCGCCGGCTGCCACTCCCCAATCGTCGACGCCGAGCGCAACCGTGACGCCCGCTCGGCGCAGCGCGATGGCCATCCGCCGGGCCCGAGACATGTCGGCCACGATGATGAGGCTGTCACCCCGTCGACAGGCCGCCAGAGCGAGCGAGACGCCATCGTCGACGGGCGGGGTTCGCACGACCGCTACGTCGTGCTCGAACGCGTTGTCGAACACGTCAGCCGGGCCCGCTGGCACCGAGTCTCGCGACGTTCGCCCGGGGATTCCGGCGATCATCCGAGACGGCGATGCCGCTCGGAGGAGCGCGACACGACGGCCCGCCCAGCGCCACGCCCCCCACACCGTGAGATCGAGCATCTCGGCACTCGGACCGACACCGCTGAGCTTCTGCAACGGACTGATCCGCACACCCGGGACTGGCTCCACGTCGACCGCGGTGACCCAGCCGGCGACCCGCCGATTCGCAAGATCGATTCGGACCATCGAGCCGATCACTACACGTTCGGATCGGCCGTCTTTCTCCCACGATGCGGGAATCACATAGTCGAACTCGCGAGCGATCGCAGGAACATCGGGGAGAACGCGGACGACCCGACCCTCAGGGCAGGTCGACGCAGGTTCAACATCGGTCGACTCGGTCTCGGGTGGATCGAACTCGTCGAGTTCGAACAGCCCGCGGGCCGCGGGGTCGGGATCGGGAAGGGTCAGAGCCCCAGCGCCGACTTCAGGTCATCGACCCTGTTGAGCTGTTCCCAGGGGAACGTGGTGCCGTCGGAGTCACGACCGAAGTGGCCGTAAGCCGCCGTCTGCTTATAGATCGGCCGACGCAGGTCAAGGTCGCGCATGATCGCGCCCGGACGAAGGTCGAACACGTCGTCGACAGCCTTCTCGATGGCGGCCTTGTCGACCGTCTCGGTGCCGAAGGTCTCGACGAGAACGGACATTGGACGAGCCATACCGATCGCGTAGGCAACCTGAATCTCGCAACGACTCGCCGCGCCGGAGGCGACCAGGTTCTTCGCAACCCAGCGGGTGGCGTAGGCGGCCGAGCGGTCGACCTTCGATGGGTCCTTTCCAGAAAACGCACCACCACCGTGGCGAGCCATGCCGCCATAGGTGTCAACGATGATCTTGCGACCGGTAAGGCCAGCGTCGCCCACTGGGCCACCGATCACGAAACGACCGGTCGGGTTGACGTGGACTTCGTAGTCGTCGTCGGCGAACTCAGCCGGAATCACCGGGCGGATCACGTGTTCGATCAGATCAGGACGAATCATGGTGTCGCGGTCGATGCCATCGTTGTGCTGCGTCGAGACGAGCACCGTCTTCAGGCGGACAGGACGGTTGTCTTCGTATTCGAAGGTGACCTGTGTCTTGGCATCGGGACGAAGGTAGGGAATCGTGCCGGCCTTGCGGACTTCGGCGTGCTTCTCAGCCATGCGGTGGGCGAGATGAATCGGCAGCGGCATGAGGACGTCGGTCTCGTCCGACGCGTAACCGAACATCATTCCCTGATCGCCAGCACCCTGCTTATCGAGTTCGTCTTCCTCGCCAGAGGAGCCGGACCGGACTTCTTCTGAGGCGGTGACGCCCTGGGAGATGTCGGGCGACTGCTCATCGATGGCGATCATGACACCGCAGGTATTGCCGTCGTAGCCGAAGGATTCGCGGTCGTAGCCGATCTCCTTGATCGTCTCGCGAACGGTGCCGGGGATGTCGACGTAGGCCTCGGTGGTGATCTCGCCGGCAACGATAGCGAGGCCGGTGGTGACCATAGTTTCGCAGGCGACCCGACTCATGGGGTCCTGCGCCAACATGGCATCGAGAATTGCATCCGAAATCTGGTCGGCCATCTTGTCGGGATGGCCTTCGGAAACGCTCTCCGAGGTGAAGGTCCAGCTGGTCACTCTTGCTCCTGGTTCGTGGGGTCAGATTCGAGACGGGCACGTGCTACATCGAGCACGGCGCGCGCGATGTCGCGCTTGTCAGATAGTGGTACATCATGCCGCGCTCCATCCGCCATGAGCACAATGACCTCATTCGTCTCGTGCTCGAAGCCCACGCCGGGCTTCGAGACATCGTTCGCGACGATCATGTCGAGGTTCTTGCGACGCAATTTGGACTCGGCATTGGCGAGTAAATCTTCGGTTTCCGCGGCGAATCCGACCAAAAATTGGCCGGCAGGTTTGCGCTCGCCGAGGCCGGCGAGAATGTCGACGGTGGGAACCAGGGCAACTTCCGGGGCGCCCGCGTCTTTCTTGAGCTTGTTGTCGTTGACTTCGGCGGGCCGGAAATCGGCAACCGCCGCTGCCATCACAACGATTTCAGCGTCGGTGGCTTCGATCTCGCACGCGGCGGCCATCTCGGTGGCTGTCTCAACCGCAATGACGCGCAGCCCCGGCGGGGCCGTGCCCGGCTGCGTGGTGATGAGTACGACATCAGCGCCACGAGCGGCAGCCTCAGCCGCAACGGCGTGGCCCTGTTTGCCCGACGAGCGATTGCCGACATAACGAACCGCGTCAATGGGTTCGCGGGTGCCGCCGGCGGTAACAAGAACACGCCGGGCAACGAGGTCGCCAGGGATCAGGGCCCGCTCGACGGCGGCGGCGATGGTTTCCGGCGGGGCGAGACGGCCGTGGCCGATGTCGCCGCCGGCCAGGCGGCCACTCTCGGGCGGAACAATCAGAACACCACGCGATTCGAGCACCTGAAGGTTCTCTTGCACCGACGCCTGCTCCCACATCTCCGTGTGCATCGCCGGGCAGATCATGACCGGTGCACGCGTGGCCAAGATCGTGGCCATCAAGAGATCAGAGCTGCGGCCCGTACGAATGTCCGAGATGATCCGAGCGGTGGCCGGACAGACCAGGATGAGATCGGCGTTCTGGCCGAGCACCGTGTGAGGAATTGGAGTGTTCGGGTCGTGGAAGAGCGAAGTGCGGGCCGGTTCGCTTCCCAACGCCGAGAAGGTGGTGGCGCCGACCATCTCAAGCGCGCCGTCGGTAAGGACCGGCGACACGTGTGCTCCCGCGTCGACGAGACGTCGACATACTTCAACTGCTTTGTAGGCCGCGATGCCGCCGGTGACGCCGAGAACGATGCGGCGACCGGAGAGCGTGCCCATTTCGGTTGGTTCAGGCGCTGTCGTTGTCGCCGCGTTCGGCGGCGGCTTTAGCTTCGGCAACAGCAAGAACTGCGGCCTCGGCTTCAGCCTCAGGGTCGGTGGCGATCGCTTCGATCTTTTCTGCGGCGATCTCTTCGAACGCTATCGACAGCGGCTTGCTTGCCGTGGAGGTGACCTGCGGCGGGATCGACGAGCCAATGCCCTGGCCGAGTTGGCCGACATAGTTTGTGATCTCGCGGCTTCGCATGGCCGAAAGCGTGACGAGACTGAACTTGCTACCGGTCTCTTCGAGAAGATTCTCGATCGCCGGGTTCATCATCGTGTCGTAATCGTGCGCCATGGTGGCCTCCGAAAGAGTGAATTCAAGCCCCACAACACAGTGGAGCCAACGATCAATACTAGCAGTCGGCCCTGCCGCCGCGTCGCGTGGTGACCAACGCTTCCACTTCTTCGACGGCCCGTTCGAGGTCGTCATTAATCACAACCAGGCTTTCGAGCGTGCGAGCGACACGTTGTTCATCGCCAGCCTTCGCGAGGCGAGCCACAACTTTCTCGTCGGGATCGCCTCGGCTACGGAGGCGTTCTTCTTGATGCTCACGGGTGGGCGCATCGATAAAGATGAGCAAGGCACCGGGGTAATGTTTCTGAATCTGCGCCGCGCCATAGACGTCGATCTCGAACACCACGTCGTGACCGGGTGGTGGATCGGGCACCGGCGTGCCCTGTAGATAGTCGAGAAACTCGACCCACTCGAGGAAGCCGCCATTGTCGACGTGCGCCATGAAGAGCTCACGATTCGTGAAGTGGTACGCCTCCATATGCTCGCCGGGGCGCCGGGCGCGAGTGGTCCAGCTTCGGCTCAACCAAAGGCGGGGGTCGCGGTCGAGAAGGCGCGCCACCATGGTTCCCTTGCCGACCCCGCCGGGACCGGAAACCACAATGATCAAGCGGTCGTGCAGCGTAGACACGGAGATGAAGGAGCGTCAGCCGAGAGTGGCGAGAAGTTCGCTGCGCTGCTTGCCGCCGAGACCACGGATGCGCCGGTTCTCGGCGATTCCGATGTCTTCCATTGTGCGCCGGGCCTTGACCTTGCCGACACCGGGAAGCGACTCGAGCACAGCCAGAACCTTGGTCTTCGCAATGAGTTGATCGTTCTCGGCCTGGTCCAGTAGTTCTTGCAGCGAAATCGAGCCCATCTTCAAGCGTTGCTTGAGCTCCGCCCGGATCCGGCGAGCCTCAGCCGCCTTGGCCAGTGCCGCGGTACGTTCCTCGTCGGACAGGACGGGTGGCTTCGACATGTATGAAACTCTAGTTGACCGTGATGCTCAGTCGCCGGAGGCTTCGCTCGCAACGATGAGTTCGTGGATTCGAGTGGCTGCAGCGACAGGGTCATCAGCGCGGGTGACGGCACGTCCGATCACCAGAAGGTCGGCGCCACCGGCGATTGCCTCGCCGGGCGACGCGGCGCGAGCCTGATCGTCGATATTGTCGCCCGGAAGACGGATACCCGGTACGACACGAGTCATGCGGGGTGCGTAGTGGTGCGCCTGCTGAAGGTCGGCGGCGGCACAAACGAGGCCACCACAACCCGCTTCAGTAGCCACGGCAACACGCTTCGGCATGATGTGCTCAGGCGCATCGGCATCGCTGGTGAGGACGGTGATCGCCAGCGATGTCGGCTGTTCGAGGCCAGCGTTGCGGGCCCCTTCGGCCAGGCCGTCGACGCCGGCGCGCAGCATGTCGACGCCACCTTGGGCGTGCATCGTCAGATACTCAACACCGAGGGCACCCAGCACCCGGGCGGACTTGCCGACGGTGGTCGGGATGTCGTGGAGCTTGAGATCGAGGAACACGCGATAACCGAGATCGGCCATCGCGCCGATGGCTTCGGGACCGGCGGCGCTGTAGAGCTCCAGGCCGATCTTCGCCACGCCAAAGTGGTCCTTCAGCTCGCGACCGAGACGGATCGCGGCGACAAGATCGTCGACATCGAACGCGAGTGCGAGCTTGCTGCGGATATCGGCGTCGATTACGTCAGCCATGGGCTGCTCCGATCAGTTCGGCGACATCTAACACCCCATGCCGGTCGCACCATTTTGTGAATTCGTTGAGGATCCGCCGGGGGGCCCGAGGATCCGCGAAGGTTGCCGTTCCCACCTCAACTGCACAGGCCCCGGCGAGGAGGAACTCTACGACATCGGTCCCTGCCGTTGTGCCACCCACCCCAATGATGGGCAGGTTTGGTGCGGCCTCGTGCACGTCGTACACGGCGCGGATGGCCACCGGGTGCATCGCTGCGCCGCTGAGTCCGCCCTTCTTGGCCCCGAGCACCGGTCGACGCGTTTCGGTGTCGATGACCATGCCGAGCAGCGTGTTTGTCAACACCACAGCCTCCGCGCCAGCCGCGTGCGCAGCCATCGCGATCTCCGGAAGATCGGCCGCATTGGGGCTGAGTTTCGCCCAGCGGGGTCGGTTGCAAGAAGCCGTTGCCTCGATTGCTTCACGGGTCGAGGCCGCCGAGTGGGCGAACATCTTGCTGCGATCTTCGAGATTCGGACACGAGACATTCACCTCAACCGCGACCACTCCGGCCGGAGCGTCAGCGAGTGCATCGGCCGCGGCACGATAGTCCTCGATCGAGTTACCCCAAATACTGGCGACCACATCGGCACCGGTGGCCAGCAGATCGGGCAGCTCATGCTCGAGCCAGTGCACCACACCCTTGCCTTGCAGCCCCACGCTGTTGATCATCCCGGCCGCGGTGGGATGGACGCGGGGCGACGGGTTCCCGGCCCACTCCCCTGCCTTCATCGACTTCACAACCACCGCGCCAAGGGCCGCCGGATTCATGTAACGAGCGAACTCTGCACCATGCCCCGCCGTCCCCGACGCCGTGAGCACGGGCGCCCGAAGGCGCACCGAACCAACCGTTGTCGAGAGGGATGTCGCAGAGGACCCGCTCATGGGCCTCCGAGCTCCGAGACGTAGACGCCAGCGTGGTACTCCTGGAGGCTTCGCACCGCCAGAGGATGTGTTCGCCAGTCCCGCATGCCGTTGGCCGCCGCCATCGCCGCGGCGGCGGTGGTCAACAACGGCACGTTGGCCATTCCCGCCGCCGAACGGATGTGCTCGCCATCGGCCCGAGGGCCCCGACCGCGGGGTGAATTCACCACCATCTGGACCTGGCCAGCCTCAATGAGTGCCACGGCATCGACACCGTCATCCTCACCCAACTTCGCGACAACCGTTTCCACGACAACGCCCGCGTCGCGCAGCGACGCGGCGGTTCCCGTGGTGGCCGCGATACTGAAGCCCAGCTCGGTGTAGATCTGCGCCGCAGCGGCGCCGAGTGTCTTGTCACGGTCGGCGAGCGAGATGAAGATCGTGCCCTTCTCGGGCAGCCGGGTGCCGGCGCTCAGTTGGGACTTCACAAAGGCCAGTCCAGGCGTGAGGTCGATACCCATCACTTCGCCGGTCGAACGCATCTCTGGACCGAGCACCGCGTCGGCCTCGGGGAAACGGTTGAACGGAAGCACCGCTTCCTTCACCGCCACATGATCGCCCTTCACGGGGTCACGAAGCAGGCCTTCGGTGCGCAGTTCCTCAAGCGTTGCTCCCACCATGACACGACTCGCGATCTTCGCCAGCGGCACGCCGGTGGCCTTGGCCACGAAGGGCACGGTGCGACTTGCTCGCGGGTTGGCCTCGATCACAAAGACCTGGTTGGCCTTCACCGCGTACTGGACGTTGATGAGGCCTTTCACTTCGAGCGCTGCCGCGATCTCGAACGTGTAGTCCTCAATGACAGAGATGGTTTCGGCACTGAGGCTGTGAGGCGGAATCGAACAGGCGGAATCGCCGGAGTGCACCCCTGCCTCCTCGACATGTTCCATCACGGCACCGAGCACGGTCGCGCCGGTACGGTCGCGAATTGCGTCGACATCAACCTCGGTTGCGTCTTCCAGGAAGCGGTCGACAAGGACCGGCCGTTCGGCGCTGAGGCCGCCCTCCTTGCCGAGCGAACCAAAGTCGGCCAGCGCGGCCATGGCCCGAGTGAGGTGGTCATCGTCGTAGACGATCTCCATGGCTCGGCCGCCAAGAACGTACGACGGCCGCACGAGGGCCGGGTAGCCGATTCGTTCGGTGATCGTGAGTGCTTGATCGATGTTGATGGCCGTACCACCAGCCGGCTGCGGGATCTCGAGTCGAGCACAGAGTGCGCTCCACTGCTCGCGGTCTTCGGCCAGGTCGATCGAGGCCGGTGAGGTTCCGAGCACCAATTCTTTGGGAAGTCGATCGGCGAGCTTCAGTGGTGTCTGCCCGCCGAGCGAGACGATGACACCAAGCGGATTCTCACCTTCGATGACATTCATCACGTCTTCGTAGGTGAGCGGCTCGAAGTAGAGCCGATCCGAGGTGTCGTAGTCCGTCGACACCGTCTCGGGATTGCAGTTGACCATCACGGTCTCGTAGCCCGCATCGCGCAAAGCAAAGCTGGCGTGGACACAGCAGTAGTCGAACTCGATGCCCTGCCCAATCCGGTTGGGACCAGAGCCAAGAATGATCACCTTTTCGCGGTCGCTTGGGCGAACCTCGTCGGTGTCTTCATACGTCGAGTAGTGGTAGGGCGTGCTCGCATCGAACTCTGCCGCGCAGGTGTCGACCGTCTTGAAGGTGGTCTTCACACCCTCGGCGAGACGGGCGGTCCGAATCGTTGCTTCTTCGGTCTCCCAGAGATAGGCCAGTTGCGCATCCGAGAATCCGATTTGTTTGGCGCGACGCCACGAACGTCGGGTCATCCCAGAGAAACCGACCTTGGCAAGATGGGCTCGCTCTTCGGTGATGATCGACATCTGGTCGAGGAACCAGGGATCCACTCCGGTCGCGGCATAGAGCTCATCGACCGTAACGCCACGGCGTAACAATGTTTCGAGCTGGAACGGACGATCGGGAGTGCCGACCGAAGCGGCGGCGAGCAGTACGGCATCGTCGAGCCCGTCGAACTCGTGTTCACCGCTATCGCAGTTGAGGCCGTGTCGTCCCTGTTCGAGCGAACGCAACGCCTTCTGGAGCGACTCGGGGAAGGTCCGGCCGATCGCCATGACTTCGCCCACGGACTGCATCGAGGTGCCGAGGACTCCACTGGTGCCCGGGAACTTCTCAAAGGCCCAGCGCGGGATCTTGGTGACGACGTAGTCGATCGAAGGCTCGAAGCACGCCGGGGTCTTCTCAGTGATGTCATTGGGGATCTCGTCGAGCGTGTAGCCAACGGCGAGCTTCGCCGCGATCTTTGCGATTGGGAAACCCGTGGCCTTCGAAGCCAGGGCGGACGAGCGACTCACCCGCGGGTTCATCTCGATGATGACTTGGCGGCCGGTCTCGGGGTGCACGGCCCATTGCACATTGGAGCCACCGGTTTCGACGCCGACCCGCCGGATGCACGCAAACGAGGAATCGCGCATCTGCTGATATTCGACATCGGTGAGGGTTTGGGCCGGCGCAACGGTGATCGAGTCGCCGGTGTGCACACCCATCGGATCGAAGTTCTCGATCGAGCAGATGATCACGCAGTTATCGGCGCTGTCGCGCATCACCTCCAGCTCGAATTCCTTCCAGCCAGCAATGGACTCCTCAACAAGAATCTCGTTTATCGGGCTGCACTCGATCCCGTAAGCGGCGACCTCCTCGAACTCTTCCATCGTGTGCGCCATGCCGGTGCCACGACCACCGAGGATGTAGGCGGGCCGAATGATGATGGGCAACCCCACCTCTTCTACGACCTTCCGAGCGTCTTCCATGTTGTTTGCGGTGCCGGAGCGGGCGACTTCGAGCCCGATCTCTTGCATTGCCACCTTGAACTTCTCGCGATTCTCGGCCGTCTCGATCGCTTCCGCGTCGGCGCCAATGAGCTCACAGCCAAACTCGGCGAGCACGCCGGCGGCGTCGAGTTCCATCGCGAGGTTCAGACCGGTCTGTCCGCCGAGCGTCGGGAGGACCGCGTCCGGGCGTTCCTTCTCGATGATCTTCGCCAGGACCTCGACGTCGAGCGGCTCGACGTAGGTGGCGTCGGCGAAGTCTGGATCGGTCATGATCGTCGCGGGGTTCGAGTTGGCGAGGATGACCCGAAAGCCCTCTTCCTTGAGAACTCGACAGGCCTGGGTGCCGGAGTAGTCGAACTCGCAGGCCTGGCCAATAACGATCGGGCCGGAGCCGATGATGAGGATCGACGAAATATCGGTGCGCCTCGGCATCAGACCGCCGCCTTTTCGTTCTTGTCCATGAGTTCCGCGAATTCGTCAAAGAGGTATCGACTGTCGTGCGGGCCGGGGCCCGCCTCGGGGTGGTATTGCACGCTGAACACCGGCAACTCGTTGTGAACGAGGCCCTCCAGCACACCATCGTTCAAACACACGTGGGTTTCGGTGACGTTCGGGACCGAGCCCGTTTCCACCGCAAAGTTGTGGTTCTGGCTCGTGATCTCGACCTTGCCGGTCCGGCTGTCTTGGACGGGCACGTTGCCGCCGTGATGCCCGAACTTCATCTTGTACGTCTTCCCGCCGAGCGCTAGTGAGAGCACCTGGTGACCGAGGCAGATCCCAAAGATCGGCACTTCGCCAAACAGTTTCGGGAGTTCAGTGACGATCGATCCGGCTTCCTCCGGGTCGCCAGGGCCATTCGAGAGAAACACGCCATCCGGCGCCATCGCGAGCACTTCCTCGGCGGAAGTGTGGGCGGGAACAACGGTGACCGTCGCAAGCTCGCCGAGGTGGCGAAGCATCGTCGCTTTGACCCCGAGGTCGTACACAACCACTTTCCGAGGGCCCGTCCCGGTCGTGTAGATATCCGAGGTTGTGACCTGGCTGACCAGGTCGACGCCCGTCGTACCCGGATCCGCTTGGACCGCGGCCCGCAGAGCCGCGGCGTCGGCGGTTCCGAACGCGCCCGGCATTGCGCCGCTGTCTCGAATATGGCGGGTGAGGCGACGCGTGTCGATGCCCGCGATGCCCGCAATGTTGTGGTGCCGGAGGAAACTCTCAAGATCGCCCTCGGCCCGCCAGCTGCTGTGGCGCCGGGCGAGATCACGGATGATCACGCCGCAGCAGTGCGGCCGGGCCGACTCGTCATCGGTGGCGTTGACGCCGTAGTTGCCGATGTGAGGATACGTGAAGGTGATGATCTGGCCCGCATACGACGGGTCGGTGATCACCTCTTGGTATCCCGACAACACCGTATTGAAGACCACTTCGCCAGAGGCAATTCCGTCGACCGGGTCGGCCCCGATGCCTTCACCCTCGAAGACTTCGCCGTCCGCGAGAACGAGTTGATACTCACGAATCATCGCTGCGCTTCTCCGTCGATCACTATGGCTTCGCCTCTCAAGATTGTGTGCCGGGTACGACCGCGGAGGGCCATACCCTCGTACGGCGTGTTGTTGCTCCGGCTCGCCATGGCATCGCCCGAGACAGTCCATGTCGTGTTCGGATCGATGATGGCAAGGTTTGCGGCTGAACCCACCGCAATTGGCCCGCCATGATCGGCCTGAAGGCCGGCGATCGCGGCTGGTCGCCACGACATCGCGGCGAGGAGCGTCTCAATCGGGATATCGAGATGGGTATTCGCGAGCGCGAAGGCCGTCTCTAACCCGAGCATTCCGGGGGGCGCGTCTGCAAACGTGCGCTCCTTGTCCTGCGGCGTGTGCGGTGCATGATCGGTGGCGATCGCATCAATCGTGCCATCGGCCAAACCCTCTTTGACGGCTTCAACATCCGCGTCGGTGCGCAGGGGCGGATGCACTTTGTAGATCGGGTCGTAGTCGGCGCAGCAAGCATCGGTCAGGCAGAAGTGGTGGGTCGCTGCCTCCGCCGTGATGGGGAGGCCAGCGGCCTTGGCCGCACGAATCATCGCCACCGAGCCGGCCGTCGACATGTGTTGGAAGTGCACCCGTGTGCCGGTGAGGCGGGCGAGCGCAATGTCGCGCATCACCATGAGTTCTTCGGCTTCCGACGGCTGACCGGGGATGCCAAGGCGGCTCGACCATTCACCCTCATGCATGTAGGTGCCCTCGCTGAGCGAGTTCACTTCGCAATGCTGGGCCAGCACGATTGGTTGGCCGCCGGAGAGATGCGACAGCGACCCGGCGTATTCGAGTGCGGTGCGCATCAGGCGATCGTCTTGGATTCCGGTGCCGTCGTCGGTGAAAATTCGCACCCCGAGCTTCACCAGCTCGGCCATGGGTGCCAACGTCTCACCATCACGGCCAACCGTGATCGCCGCGGAGGGCCGCACGTCGCAGATGGTGTCGGCCGCGAGGTCGATGACCTCCCGCACAACGGATGCGCAGTCCATTGCCGGTGTGGTGTTGGGCATGGCAATCACCGAAGTGAAACCGCCGAGGGCCGCCCCGCGGGCGCCGGTCTCGATGGTTTCGGCTTCTTCCTTGCCCGGTTGCCGCAAATGGACATGGAGGTCGACGAATCCGGGCGAGACCACGCAGTCGGTGGCATCGAGCGTGCGGTCACCGTCGAGCCCTTCACCCACGGCCACGATCGTGCCGTCGTCGGACACCATCACGTCAGCGCGTCGCGAACCATTCTGATCAATCACCGTGCCGCCCTTGATGGCGGTGGTGGTCCCTACATCGCTCATGCGACCTGGGTCCTTTCGTCAACGAGGTCGAGTCCCGACCCCAGCAGCAAGTACAAGACGGCCATCCTTACGGCGATACCGTTGGTGACCTGTTCAGTAATGACGGCGTTGGGTCGGTCGGCCACTTCGCCCGAGATCTCTACGCCGCGGTTCATGGGGCCGGGATGCATGATCAGTGCGTCGCGGCGCAGCCGGTCGGCCCGGGCGGTGGTGAGGCCGTATTCCTCATGGAACTCGCGAAGCGTCGGGACGACGGCCTGGTTCTGTCGTTCGAGCTGCATTCGCAGCAGGTAACAAATGTCGATGTCTTCGATGACTTCGTCGAGGTCGTGGGTGACCTTTGCTGGCCAGCCTTCGATGTTCGCAGGGAGCAGGGTTTGCGGGGCCACAAAGGTGACCTCGGCGCCCATCTTGGCAAACCCGATCGCGTTCGACCGAGCGACGCGTGAGTGTTTGATATCGCCGACGATCGCTATCCGTCGACCGTCGAGACTGCCCAGGTGGCGGGTGGCCGTATAGAGGTCGAGCAGCGACTGTGTGGGGTGCTGGTGCCAGCCGTCGCCTGCGTTGACGATCGAGGCGTCTGTCCATTCGGCGATCCGTTGAGGAGCTCCGGCGCCGCTGTGGCGCACAACGATGCCATCGACACCCATGGCGGAGATGGTCTGCACGGTGTCGCGCAGCGACTCGCCTTTCTTTACCGATGACGAGCTGACACTGAAGTTCATTGTGTCGGCCGACAAGCGCTTAGCCGCCGTTTCAAACGACAACCGGGTGCGCGTCGAGTCTTCGTAGAACAGCCATGCAATTGTCTTGCCGCGCAGCGCCGGCACCTTCGGGATCGGACGCTCGCTGACCTCGGCGAAGGACTCGGTGAGATTCAAGAGCTGCTCGATGTCGCCGCAATCGAGATCAGCCATCGACAGGAGATGTCGCATTGCACTCACGAGATCACCTCACCGAGATCGACACCCTCGTCGTTGACATCGACGAGCTCATCGCGCCGAGTCGGCAAGTTCTTACCTACATAGTCGGGGCGAATGGGCAGCTCACGATGACCACGGTCGACCATCACGGCCAGCTGGATCGCCTTCGGCCGGCCGTAGCTGTGGATCGCGTCGAGCGCCGCCCGCACGGTCCGGCCGGTGTAAAGCACATCGTCAACGAGCACGATCACCTTGTCGGTGGGGTCGCCGGGGATCTCGGTGCTTGCTTCGGGCATCACGGGCCGAAGTCCGAAGTCGTCGCGATGCATCGTTGCGTCGAGGCTACCCACGAGCACCTCGCGGTCTTCGATCTCGCGAATGTCGTCGGCGAGGCGATGAGCGAGGCCCACTCCCCCGGTCTGCATACCAATGATCATCAACTCAGCAGAACCATGGTTCCGCTCGAGGATCTCATGGGCCATCCGACGAACCGCTCGGGTGACGTCGTCAGCCGACATCACTCGCGTTCGAGCCTGAAACGCGCCGCCGTTCGGCGTCGCGGTCAGGCGGCGTTCTCGCTCTGCCACGTTGTCCTTCTCTTCCGTACGAGCCTCACCGGACTCATTTCACGGTCGAGAACGAAACGTACCAGACGCGCGGGGCACTACCCCGCGCGGATTCCTGTGGATTTCGCGTCTCATCGATCACACGGAAGCCCGACTGCTCTGCGACCCGAATCGAAGCGGCATTGTCCGAGGCGATCTCGGCCATTACCGCACGCAAGCGGCCCGGCCCAAGCGCCCACTCGGTAAACAACGAGACGGCCTCGGTCGCCGACCCGGCCCCACGGTCAGCCTTATGGATCCACCAACCAGCAATCGCCGCGCGACGCTCGGGGTCGAGGCGGGAAAGTCCGACTTCGCCAATCGCACGGTCGTCATCGCAGGCGATCACCAAGTCGACGGCCACACCGGCCCGACGCCGTTCATCGGCACCATCTATCCACCGTTCGGCTGCGGCCAGCGATCGATCAGGCGGCGGAACCGAGCCGGCCTGAATTGCCGGGTCGTGCCAGGCCTCGACCAGCGACGGCGCATCGCGAGCCGCCCACGGTCGGAGATGAATGCGGGCACCGGCGAGGTCGGGAACCTCGAGCACGATCGGCCCGATGGTCACGCCTCGTTGGGACGCAGTTCGTTGGCAACACTTCGCAGCACACCGTTGAGGAACCGGGGTGATTCCTCGCCGCAATACTGCGTGGCGAGCTCCACGGCCTCACTGAGCGCCGCTCCAGTGGGCACGTTCGTGCTCATGAGTTCCCAGGTCGCCATGCGGGCGATGACTCGATCAACAATTGCCATACGCTGAAGACGCCAACCGTGAAGATTCGCGCTCAAGATGGCGTCGATGGCCTCGCTGTCGTTGACGACGCCCTCGATCATCAGGAGGGCAAAATCCTCGGGCGGGAGGTCACGATTCGAGAGGGCCTCACTGATGGAGGTACCCGTCATCTCGGTCTCGTAGAGGAATGACAGCGCTTCTTCGCGGTCTTCGCGTCGGCCACCGAGGGACGGTCCTGATGGGCTCACGCGCGACTGAGGTATTCACCAGAGCGCGTGTCGATCTTGACTCGCTCCCCGGGCTCGATGAACAACGGAACCTGGATGACGAGACCCGTCTCCAGGGTGGCTGGCTTGGTGCCTCCGGACGAACGATCGCCCTGCAGGCCGGGGTCGGTCTGCGCGATGGCGAGTTCTACCGACGCCGCAATGTCGGTGCCAACGATCTCGGTACCAAACATCAGCAGGATCGCATTGGAACCGTCGACGATGTAGTTGGCGGTGTCGCCCAGCGCCTCGGGCGCAACATTGATCTGATCGAAGGTCTCGTTATCCATGAAGACGAAGTCATCGCCGTCGCGGTAGAGGAAGTTCATCTCCCGCTTGTCGATCGTGGCCCGCTCGACCTTCTCGCCGGCGCGGAAGGTGCGCTCGACGGTGCCGCCCTGTCGGACGTTGCGGAGGTTGGTGCGCACGAACGCGTGGCCCTTGCCCGGCTTCACATGCTGGAAGTCGACGATCTGGAACAGTCCCCCGTCGATTTCGAGGGTCATGCCGTTCTTTAGATCGTTGGTGGTGATGGTGGGCACAACGGTTCCTTGGGATAGCGAGTCAACGAGCGACAGCCGTCGTCCGTCACGACGACCATGTCTTCGACCCGGACACCGCCGACGCCCGGGAGATAAATCCCCGGCTCGACAGTGATGACCTGGCCGGGCTGGAGGATAGCGGTGTTCCCGCTTCGCACCGATGGGAGTTCGTGGATGTCGAGTCCGACCCCATGCCCAGTGCCGTGTCCGAACTGGGGCCCGTAGCCCGCGTCGGTGATTATCGACCGACAAATACGATCGATCTCGCCTGCCTCGACCCCGGCTCGGACAGCGGCAACACCGGCCGCTTGGGCGGCGGTTGCGATCTCGTGGATCTCTACCGCGGTCTCGCTGGGAGCACCGATCACAAAGGTGCGGGTCATATCGCTTCGGTACGCGTCGACCATCGCACCGGCGTCGATCACAACCATATCGCCATCAATGAACGCCCGTTCGCTCGGTCGGGCGTGGGGCCGCGCCGCGTTTGGTCCGGACGCGCAGATGGTCTCGTAGGCGGGTCCAGAGGCACCACGGGCTCGCATTCCGTCCTCCAAGAACCGAGCGAGATCTCGTTCGGTGGTGCCGACTCGCAGCATCGGAGTTGCCTCGGCCAGCGTTTCGTCGACGATGGCCGCGGCGCGCTGCATTCGAGCAAGCTCGGCATCGTCCTTCACCGAACGGAGCTCGGTAATCAATGCCTGAGTGGCCACCAGCGTTGCGTTGATTGCCTCCGACCAGCGCTGTTGGTCGGCCCAGGAGATGCGGTCGGCTTCGAGCCCCGCCCGGTCAACTCGAGCGAGTCCTTTCGCGCCCTCGGCCACGATCGCCGCCGTGATCACAACATCGGCGTCGGCGCCGGCGGCTGCGAGTTGGGCCGGTGCTTGTTCGGCGTACCGCGAATCGGTGAACAGTGTGCTGTGATGCTCACCCACCACAAGCAGGCCGAAGGAGCCGGTGAATCCGGTGGCCCAGCGAATGTTGTGGAGGTCAGTGACAACGAGGCTGTCGATCTCGGCTCGGGCGAAACAGGCCCGAACGCGGTCGAGGCGACCAGCAACGGTCAGCGGTGGAAGATCGCTCACGCCAGGAGCTTGGCCATCGCCTCGGCGGCGAGGCGGTAGCCATCGCCACCAAAGCCGGAGATCGACCCGGTGGACACCGGCGACACAACGGACGTTCGCCGCCAGGGTTCACGGGCGTCGGGGTTGGAGAGGTGGAGCTCGATGATCGGACCATCGAATGCCGCCAGCGCGTCGTGGATCGCCCACGACGAATGGGTAAACGCTCCCGGGTTGATGATGATCCCCGCGTGTTCGTTGCGGGCGGTATGAATCGCGTCGATCAGCACGCCTTCATGGTTCGACTGAACTGCCTCGATATCGAAACCCAGCCGGTCGCCGACGGTGGTCGCGTTGGCGACATGGTCGTCGAGCGTTGCGGTGCCATAGATCTCCGGTTCGCGAGATCCCAACAGGTTCAGGTTTGGGCCATGAAGCAACAGCACTGTGAGCCGGGTCATCGAATTGCCTCCATCGCGTCAGCCAGCAGAGATCGTTCCACGCCGACCACGGTTTCAACGCCATTCTCGCCGTCGAGCACAAAAGTGACACCGTCGATGGCCTTCTTGTCTCGGCTGAACAGGTCCAGCAGTTCTTCCGGCTCAAGGTTCGGCGGGAGTTTGTGGGGAAGGTCATAGGCCGAGAGCACTCGGCGGTGTTCGGCCATCCGGGCCTCGTCGATCCGGCCGAGACGGAGCGCGACCTCGCCGGCGTAGGCAATACCCACGGCCACAGCCGCGCCGTGGAGGAGGTCGTACTCCCCTGCGGTCTCGATGGCATGGGCCAGCGTGTGGCCATAGTTGAGAATCGCCCGCCGGCCACCCTCACGCTCGTCGGCGGCGACCACATCCGCCTTGATCTGGACGCACGCGGCCACTTTCTCGTCGAGCTCGAGCTGGTCGAGCTGCCCACCGCCTAGGAAGTGGTACTTGGCGACCTCACCCATGCCGCTCTGCATCTCTCGAATGGGCAACGTCGTCAGTGTTTCCGTGTCGCACAACACCGTTGACGGCTGCCAGAACGCGCCGACCAGATTCTTGCCTTCAGGAAGGTTGACTCCGGTCTTGCCACCGATGGCCGCGTCGACCTGACCGAGCAGGGTGGTGGACACGGTCACGAAGCGAATGCCGCGGTGATACACCGATGCCACGAACCCCGCGAGGTCGGTCACGACGCCACCGCCAACGCCCACGATTGCGTCGGAACGGGTGAAACCTTCGGCCGCCATCTGTCGGCAGACCGATTCAACGACGCTCAGCGACTTGGCCGACTCCCCGTTGGGCACATTGATGACCGTGTGGTCGATTCCCGGGTCGACTTCCCAGGGAACCTCGGCTTGGGTGATCACGGCCACCCGTTTCGCGCCCTCAGGCAGGACCTCGGGCAGCAGTTCGCGCACACCGAACCCGACATGAACGGGATAACTCCGGTCGGCGAGCGGAACCTCGACGGTGATGGTCATAAACAAACTCCTTCGAGGGCAGCCATGATTACGTCGACGCAATCCGCTTGGCGCATTTCTGAGGTGTCGACCCGCAGATCGGCGACTTCGAGATAGCCGGGCCCACGCTCGGCCAGTTTCTGCTGGAGCGAGCCGCGGACATCTTCGCCCAGCAATGGTCGGCTTCGGCCCGATCTAACTCTTTTCACGAGTGCATCGATTGTTCCGTCGAGCCAGACCACGAGGGCATCGCTGGCCTGAAGCATCGCTCGGTTTTCCTCGGTCACCACTACACCGCCACCGGTGGACACGACCGAGTTGCCGCTTAGGGCCGACTTGAGTGCTCCGGTTTCCAGCGAACGAAACGCCTCTTCACCGTCGGACTCAAAGATCTCGGAAATCGGACGGCCCGCGTTGTTGACGACCATGTCGTCGGTATCGACGTGGCCGAGACTAAGGCGTTGTGCGAGGGCGCGGCCAACCGTGGACTTGCCCGACCCCATGGGGCCGACGAGCACGACGCGGCGCAGACTCAGTGAAGGGCGGGGTGTCATAGGAACGCAGGCTACCGGTGCGCTCATCGCGGATCGGGTTGTTTCCCGGCGCGGCCTTGCTCAAACAAACGAGTCGAGGAACAGCACAACGATCACGGTGCCGGCGGCCAGTGCCGGGCCGAACGGCATCGACTGGGCTAACAACCGCTTCGGCTGACCTTCCTCGGCTTCCGGGTCCGGCATCACGTCTCGCTGGAGGCGACGGCGCAGTATCGCGACGAGGAGACCGCCGATACCGCCAATGAGGCACGAAAGAAGGAGCGCGTAGAAGACGGCACGGATTACCGGCGTCCAGCCAATCCAGGCCGAACCAGCCGCCCACCCCAGATGCACGCCGAGCAGAAGCGCGAGCTTCACGTCGCCGAACCCCATTCCCTTCGGGGAGATGAGATGCAGGATCAGCAGGAAGCCGCCGCACAGCGCCATGGCGCCCAGCGCCTTGACGATGGCCGATGGCTGATCGATGGCGAAGCCGGAGAACACAATCGCGACGATGCTCAGGAGCAGACTCGGAAAAACGAGACGGTCCGGCAGCCGATAGACGTACATGTCGATCACGGAGAGAGCGACAACCGCCGTGACGAGAACAAGTGTTACAGCGACTGTCCATTCGGCGCCGAACCGTAAAGCCGTGGCCACCCACAGACCCATCGTGAGCAATTCCACGACCGGGTAGGACGGCGTGATCGGGTGGTCACAGTGTTGGCATCGGCCTCGCTGGTGAAGCCACGAAACCACCGGAATGATCTCGTGCACCGCCAGCGGGTGCTCACAGAACGGGCAGCGCGAACGCGCCGTGAGCGGCGTCTTGTCGGGGATCCGATCGACGAGCATCGTCACGAATCCGCCAACCACCAGTCCAGTGAGAATGGCGAGGAGTATGACCAGAAGGTCCATATCAGGGGACCCTAGGGTCCAATCCTCAGGAGTCGACGGAGCCCAGGAACTTCAGCAGAAGCCCACGGTTGACACTGTCGTCCTCGGCCTCCACAGCGGCGAGTGCAGCATTGCGCTCGACGTCGGTCGTTGCCTTGGCCGCGGCCGCTACCGCTCTGGCGGCCTTCGGGCTCAGGTTGGCGAGCTGGCGAGCCATCCCGGCCGGATCCAGCTCATCATCGACGAAGAGAATCGGGTCGATCGCATCGTCGCTGGACGGCAGCGCCGCGAGTGATGGTTCGGTCGAAGACTCAGTGCCGCCAACGACGTTAGCGACCGGATCATCGTCAGTGCCAGCGAACGATGGGGCGCCGTCCAGCGCGTCGAGCTCACGGAGCAAGGCCTCGGGTTCGCCGGGCGTCTCGTCGGCGAAGACGCCGATCCCCTCGTCGAACGGAGCGGGTTCCACTGCCATCACCGGAGCGGGTGCCTCGATGACCGGAGCTTCCTCGACGGGCATTGGTTCGAACGTTGCGGCGGCCGCAGCCCTCGCTGGCTCATCGATGAACTCGACGAGGCCCAGTTCGAGCAATTCCTTCACGAGGCGGCATGAGTCGATCTCGTTCAGATCAAGGACAGCCGCAACGGCGCCAACCTGGGCGCCCGAGCCGACGGCGGCGATGCCACGCCAGCGGGGCTGATCGACCATCACATCAGGACCATCGAGACTGGTACGAAGGCCCACCCACACGTCGAGCGACGGGATGACCTCTTCGATCGCTCGCCATTCGACGAGCATGTTCTCAGAAGCACTGAGAAGCGCTTCCATCCCCGATGGTGAGGTGGCGTTGGGGGCCAGTGCGTCGGCATCGAAGGTGAACGATCCCACCGAGAAGCGGAGGAGGCCGAACATGACCTCAGCGTTGGTCAGTTCCTGCGTGACAGCGTGGGTCAGCTCAGCGGCGACAACGTCGCCTGAGTCGACCCAAACACTGCCCGAGCCGCGGTCGCCAGTAATACGGAGACGCCCGGTCTTCGCGGTCGACGCGAGGAGCCGAAGAACATCTGGAAGAGCAAAGGTGCCGAGTGTGCCCGAGAGCGCCACAGTCACCTCCGTAGTGGTAAGAACACCTGACCATCGGCACGTCCAAGCTAGGAAGTGAGGACTATGCGAATTTGTTCGCAATCGCTTCCCGCATTGCGTCGATTGGCGCGGTAATCCCGGTCCAGTGAGTGAACGCGATCGCCGCCTGATGCAACAACATTGAGAGGCCGCCATGGGCCTCGATCCCGGCCTCACGAGCCGCCGCCAACCATGCGGTTTCGATGGGGTCATAAATCAGATCGACGACCACCTGTACGCCGTGTAGGAGCGACGGATCACAGGGCATCGAGCGATCGCCGCCCATACCGACTGATGTCGCATTGACCACAACATCGGCTGCCGCAAGATCAGCTTCTTGTCCGACCCGGCCGACTCGGCCGGCCAGCCCGGCCGCGGCAACCGCTCGCTTGTGCGTGCGGTTGACGACGAGCACACCCGCCGCGCCAGCGGCGCCACAGGCCTGCACGACGGCACGAGCCGCGCCGCCAGCGCCAATCACTGCGATGTGTTTGCCCGCAACGTCAAGACCGGCGTCGTCACGGAGTCCGGCAAGAAAGCCGGCGCCATCGGTGTTCTCCGCCCGAATTCGGCCGTCGCCAAGAGGAACAAGACAATTCGCGGCTCCGAGCGCTTCGACGGCGGCGGTGCGTTCGTCGGCCGCGGCCGCCACTGCGCCCTTATGCGGCATGGTGACCGACAACCCGCTGAGGCCGAGCGCCCGCATCGCGGCGACCACCTCCGCCCCGGCTCCCGCGGGGACCGGCAGCGCGACATAAACCCAGTCAAGGCCCGCAGCAGCAAAGGCCGCGTTGTGCAGCCCCGGAGACAGAGAATGGGCGACCGGATCCCCGATCACGGCAGCAACCCGAGTGTGACCGGTGATCATCAACTGCAGCCGAGCTTGAGTCGGGCGCACTCCGCCTTGGCCTCTTGGAACTCGGAGTCAGTTTCGACGAAACGATGGGCGCCGTCGACGCCGCCCTCGTCCGTCAGCACGTAGTACATCCAAGGACCCTCTTCTGGGAAGAAGGCAGCCTCGAGCGACGCCTGACCGGGAGCAGAAATCGGCGTGAAAGGGAGCCCGGCGATCGCGCGTGTGTTCCACGGGTTCGGATCGTCAAGATGGCTTTGCCGCAATTCTGAACACGGAATCTCCGGGAAGTAGCAGGCCGTGGCGTCGATACCGAGCAGCCATTCCTGTTGGAGTCGGTTCCAGATCACCCGAGAGATCTTTGCTCGATCCTCATCGAGCTTGGCTTCCTCTTCAATCAGCGACGCGATGATGACGAGGTCGTATTCATCAAACCCAAGTTCGACCGCGATCGACGGAAGCCCATCCGACTCGTCAATGAGGTTGTTCATTCGCTGATCGAACTCTTTGGTCATGCGACTAACAATCCACCGCTCGTCGGCGAGGTTCTGTTCGGGCACGTCGTAACGCGCCGGGAAGGGGAAGCCCTCGTGGGGCCAGAAGACCGACTTTTCCTTGCGGACATAGTCGGAGAAAAGATCCGGGTCTTGGAGCGCGGCGATGAGCTGGTCCCGATCATAGAGATCGTTCTCCTCGAGCAGTCGTTCGACAAACTGCGACACGCGCAGTCCCTCAGGAATGAGAACGGTATGGATGATCTCTTTCTTCGGGCCAAGGGCCAGGACATCGACTACCTGCTGATACGTCATGTTCTCGACGAGGTCGTATTCGCCGGCCTGGAACTGCACCTCGGTGTCGCAGCCGAGGAATCCGGTGATGGTGATGTTGCCGCCGTTGGGCACATCGCAGCGCAGCCAGTAGCGAAAGACCGTGGCGTTGTTGATGATGCTGGCATCGGCCAGCTTCGTGGCGACATCGTTGACTGCGGCGCCGGAGTCAATAGTGAACTCGAGATCTTCGCCGTGCTCGCCACCGGCATCGACCTGGCCGTCAATCCACGAATAGACGCGATTGCGCGCCGTGACAATGAGCACAAACACCAAGACAATGAGCCCGACACCGCGCAGGAGGCCGCCCCAGGTCGCGCGGTAACGGACCCAGTTGCGATCCTCCGCGTCGTAGCGAGGGTCGACGAGTGGGTTCGCGTCCGGGTCGTCTTCGAACACATATTCCACACCGTTGTCGTCGAATCCAGCCGAAACAACCTCACCGGCGGGGGCGGCGTAGTCGGGAAGGGCGACGATTGGCACCTCTTCTCCATCGGGACCAACTGTGAGGGGCGGGGGCGACTGCGGAGTTGCCGCGACCGAGCGAGCCACGCGGGTAGCCGGCCGCTTGGGCGCGTCGTCGGGGATGAGCGGCACATCGATGGCGCGAGGCGGTTGGCTGGGCGGCTTCGCCGCTTCCGGGATCTCCTCGTCGGCCTGCCCGGTGAGAAAGGCGGACCAGTTACGGCGCGGCTTATCAGTCACGCGGCATCCCTCCATCGAGCCATGCCTGCAGCATCACGGCCGCGGCAACCTTGTCAACCACGCGTCGGCGGGCATCGGCCTTCATTTGTTGTTCCATGAGGGATCGCTCCGCAGTGACGGTCGTCAGTCGTTCATCGTAGAGAACGACGGGCACGTCGAGGGTGTCGCCCAGCACCTTTGCTTCGGCGGCGTACTTCTTTGCCATCTCTCCCCTGGATCCGTCCATGTTGAACGGCATTCCCACAACAAGGATTTCGGCCTCCCATTCCGCCATCAGCGCGCCGATCTCTCGATGCTCGCGGGGGCGGTCACCCGACCGTTTGACCACCTCGATTGGCATCGCCAAGGTGCCATCGGAGTCGCTGACCGCGACACCGATGCGCTTGGAGCCCAGGTCGAGCCCGAGCGCCCGCATCTCAGCCGATTCCGGCAGCAGCGCGGGCTTGGTCGAGCGCCTCATCGAGCGCCTCAACATTCTTGCCACCGGCAACCGCGAGATCGTCGGCGACTTTGCCGCCGCCGCCCACAGTCTTCTTGGCGTCTTCGATGAGCACACCCGCATTGTGAGCGCTTTCCGGAGTGACGGCCGCAGCAAGGGCAACACCGCCTCCATCGAGTTCGGCGCCGAGGACCACCGCGTGTACGCCCTCTTGGTCGCGGACCGACACGGCGAGATCACGGAGTCCGTTGCGGTCAACGCCGTTGACTCGGGCCACGACAACACCGTCGAGTGCCTGGCCGGCGAGGGCAGGAGCCTGCCCCACAGCCAACGCTTGTTTCATCTTGGCGACTTCGCTGCGCAGCGCCTTGGCTTCCGCCTGGAGCCGCTCGATGCCCTCCGTAAGTTCGTCGGGCTGCACGCTGAGCGCGCGGGCCGCCGCGGACGCGGTGGCGTCGATACTGCGCATCAATTCGATGGTGGCCATTCCGGTGACGGCTTCGACGCGACGAATGTTGCTGCCAATCGAGCCTTCGGAGACGACTCGCAGGGCGCCGATGTCACCAAGGGCCCGAACATGGGTGCCGCCGCAGAGTTCGGTGGAGTTCGGGCCGGCTTCGAGCACACGAACGATGTCGCCGTACTTGTCGCCGAAGAAGGCAATAGCACCAAGGCGTTGAGCTTCGTCCATCGTGGTTTCAAAGTGGCGGCAGGACGGATTCGTGAGCACCTCAGCGTTGACGAGATCTTCGACCTCGGCGATCTGTTCGGCGGTGACGGCCTCATAGTGGCTGAAATCGAAGCGCAAGCGGTCGGGGCCAACCCACGAACCCTGCTGCTTCACATGGTCGCCAACCACCTTCCGCAAGGCCCAGTGAAGGAGATGCGTGGCGGTGTGATTACGACGGATTGCCGATCTACGTTCGTCGTCGATTGTTGCTGTGGCGGTCTGTCCCACCTCAATGGCGCCGTTGACGGATGCGACCGAATGCACGCTCAAGCCGGGAACACCGCCTCGAGTATCACCGACAGTGATTTCGCCGGTCTCGGTGCGAATCGTGCCAGTGTCGCCCGCCTGGCCGCCGGACTCGGCGTAGAAGGGTGTGCGATCGAGCACGACGATCTCATCGTCGACATGGAGCACGGTTGCTGCGGTGGCGACCTCATCGCGGCCAGTGAAGACCGTTTCGCCATGGGCTTCCACCAGCGCAACCAGGCTCGCCGTGTCACCACTGATGCTGACCTTGCGACCAGCTTTGGCCCGCTGTTGCTGGTCAGCCATCGCCCGACGGAACGCTTCGACATCGACGGTGACGTTTCGTTCGGCGGTGATCTCCTGGGTAACTTCGAGTGGGAAGCCGTAGGTGTCGTGCAGTAAGAACGCAGTGTCGCCCGACAGCGACTCGCCCTCGGCAAGCGAACTGAGCTGCTCGTCGAGGATCGCCTCGCCGGTGCGGAGTGTCTCGCGGAAGCGAACTTCTTCGCGATCGATTACGTCGCGGATGAAAGAGTGGTTCTCCACGAGCTCGGGGTAGTCGACGCCCATGACCTCGACCACCGCGTCGACCATGCCGCCCATAACCGGGGTTCCGACGCCGAGGATGTAGGCGTGACGAACGGCGCGGCGAAGGATGCGACGCAGCACATAGCCACGCGCTTCGTTCGACGGAAACACGCCATCGGACACCAGCATCGAGGTGGAACGAGCGTGATCAGCAAGAATCCGCAGCGACACGAGCTGCTCGGGTTCCACGGTCGCGAGATCGAGGCCGGTGAGGCCCGCGGCCGCTGTCTGCAACGCGCTCAGCTCGTCGGTGTCCCAGACGGAATCGACGCCCTGCATGACGGACACCGTGCGTTCGAGGCCCATGCCGGTGTCGATCGAAGGTTTCGGTAGTGGCGTCTTCGAACCGTCTTCGTTCTGATCGAACTGCATGAAGACGAGATTCCATATCTCGATGAATCGATCCTCGTCACCATGCTCGGGGCCGCCGTCGGCTCCGAACTCGGGGCCCTTGTCCCAGAAGATCTCCGAGCAGGGGCCACAGGGGCCGATGTCGCCCATCTTCCAATAGTTGTCTTCGTCGAGCCGCTGGATCCGCTCGGCGGGCACGCCCACTTCGTTTTCCCAGATGGCCGCAGCCTCGTCGTCGGTGAGATGCACGGTGACCCAGAGCCGTTCGGGGTCGAGGGACAGGACCTCAGTAACGAACTCCCAGGCCCACTTGCATGCATCGGATTTGAAGTAGTCGCCGAAGCTGAAATTGCCCATCATCTCGAAGAAGGTGAGGTGGCGAAGAGTGCGGCCAATCTCGTCGAGATCATTGTGTTTGCCGCCGGCGCGGACGCACTTCTGAACGGTCACAGCGCGATCGAACGGCGCCGCTTCCTCGCCGGTGAAGTAGGTCTTGAACGGCACCATTCCGGCGACCGTGAACAGCAGCGTGGGGTCGTGCGGAATCAGAGACGCGGAGGGCTGATGGGAGTGGCCGCGTTCGGAGAAGAACTCGGTGAACGCGCGGCGAACTTCATTGGCCTTCATGAGTGGAGCAGCCTACCGCCGCAACCGGTTTTCGAAGAACGAATTGGCCCGCCGCTAGTGACGGATGCGGGCCTGACGCGGCTGGTGCCGGTCGCGCTCGCCGCCAAACTCGTTCTTCAGCTCCTGCTCGCGGGCACGCATGGCATCGGCACCTTCGGAGGTGGCTTCGCGTAGATCGGTCACGATGTCTTTGGCCTTTCCGACTACTTGTCGGCTCTTCTCTGCGACATCATGGCGAACTTGTTCCGGCGTGTAGTGGTCGACGGCGCGACGCACCCGACGTTGGACATATACGGAAGTTCCGAGACCGGCGGCATATCCAACACCCGACCAGAAGACTCGCTTCATTTGACCCGACTCCCAACGTTGATCGCCCGGCGGCGCGATTTGCCACCGCGCATCTTCCATGTGGCCTTACCGGCTCCGGCTACCAGTGAGGCAGTCTTGATGAGCGGCGGCGCCACTGCCTTGTAGGCCAGACGGCTGGCGACATCGGCCGTTGTGGAGATGCGCTCGGCCTTGTCGAGCACGTTCTCGACTCGTTCGAGCTCGGCGCCGGCCCTCGACACTGTGCTGTGAAGTTCGTGCACCATGGGCAGTGTGGCGGCCCGCAGTTCGTCAACTGTGGCCCTCAGTTCGCGCAGCGAACGTATGAGCGATTGCACCGCGAGGACGAGCACGACGACAACGGCCAGACAAACCACCGCCACGATCACGGCGGCGAGGTCGGCGGCAGACATCACTCCATTGAACTCCTCCTGCACACCGCGTCGGGGGATGGGTCAACGGATCGTCTGGACCACGTCATCGAGCAGCACAACTGACCCATCGCCCGCGGTAAAGGTGACCCGGGTGTGAAAGACCGCCGGATCGTCTGGGGCCACGACCTCCATCGAGATCTCCGTCCATTCATCAGCCATGGAGAACTCACTCGTCACGGAGGAGATCGGGTCTGACCACTGCTGCTGGTCTCGGAAGTCCACGGTCATCTGGATATTTCCGCTGGTATGCCCGAAGACCTGCGCCGTCACGACGACCGTTTGGCCGGGGCCCACCGGGGTCGGCTGGTGGATCGATGCGCCGTCACCGAGTTCGACATACGCTGCTCGTTCCGCGGCCAGAGCCTCCGACACGACCCGTTCGACGTTCGGATCATCGGCATAACGCCAGCCGAAGCCGCCAAACGGGGCAACCTCTTCGAAGCCGCCGTTGGCGACATCACCGTCACGGCCAAACCCGCTCATCACGTCCTGCTCGGCTGCTTCCCAGTCCGTCACCGTCTCGATGTGGTCGGCCAGCACCATCGCCATGCCGCCGTGGTCATATTCGGTGCCGTGGAACTGCTCGAAGACCCACGGGAATGTGGCCACGCTGAAGTTGTCATCGTCCCAGAGGTCGAGGAGTTCGTGGGTGTAGTTAGCCGGCTCCTCGGTCGACCAGCCGTAGGCGTTGTAGACGACGATGTGGGCGTTGGGGTGACCGGTTCGCAGAGTGCGGAGCATCGAGAGATAGTCGGCCTTCACGTCGTCCGGCGTCGTGCCATAGATGTCGTTGGCGCCAAGATTCATCACCACCAAATCAGCAGGGAATCGATCGAGCTCCCATACCTGATCGGGATCCGCCCGGTCGACGGCATCAAACACCGTCTCCACTCCCGAGATCGTGCTGCCGCTCCACGAGATGTTGTGAAAGTCAGCATCGAACATCCGGGCGGTGATGCCCGCGTAGCCAAAGTAAGTGCCGACGAGGTGTGGATCGGCCTGATCGCGTTCGTTCTCGAGCGAATGGCCGGCCAGGTTGGAGTCGCCATAAAACACGATGCGACGTTCGAGCGGATTAACCGGCTCGATCTCGCCGGTTCCCGTCGCGATGAAACCGCGGAAGACCAGGCTCGAGAACTGCGTCTCCTTGATCACCTCGATCGTGTGCCAACCGGCATCCAGCTCATCAAAGATCGGCTCGAGGGCAATCGGCACGATGCCGTCGTCTCCGGTGAGCTGCAGGTTCCGGGCGCCGAGCACGTCGCCGTCGACGACAACCCGAATCCACTCTTCTTGCCCCTGACTGAAGAGCTTCACGCCCACTGCGGTGCCGTTGAAACGAAATGACATCGACGCGCCCGCCCAGCGGGCGACCGGCGCGGCGGGGTCTGAGATGTCCCACCGCCCAACAAGCTGTACCACTGGGTCGTCGGCCGCTATGTCGAACACCAAGTCGTCTGCGAGCGCATCGATACTCGTGGTCGCGATGGCCGTCGCAGGGACGATGGTCGTCGCGCTCGCGGTCGGCCCGGCGCTGTCCCCGGAATCACCGCCACAGCCGTTAGCGAGAACGACGAAAGCCATCAGAACGACGAGTCGGAGCGTTGGCTTGGCGGACACAGCCTCAGCCTTGCCGTCCCGGCCAGTTCTCTTCCAGTTCGCCCTCGTGACCGTGGGGCGAGGGTTCGTAGAACACCTGATCGGCGAGCTCGTCAGGCAGATAGTTCTGATCAACCCAGCCCGATAGGTCGTTATGCGGCAATCGATATCCGGCGCCATGACCCAGGCTGGCGGCGCCCTGGTAGTGGCCGTCTCGAAGGTGGGCCGGCACCTCGCCGGTTCCGGCACTTCGTGCGGATTCGAGGGCCGCGAATATTGCGGTAGTTACTCGGTTCGACTTTGGCGCCGTGGCGAGGTGAATCACCGCTTGAGCGAGGTTTAGCTGAGCCTCGGGCAGGCCAACAAACTCCACCGCTTGGGCAGCCGCATTCGCGATGAGTAACGACTGTGGGTCGGCCATGCCCACATCCTCCGAGGCAAGAATGACGAGCCGGCGAGCGATGAATCGCGCGTCCTCCCCCGCTTCGAGCATGCGAGCGAGCCAATAGACGCCCGCCTGCGGGTCGCTCCCGCGGATGCTCTTGATGAACGCAGAGACGACGTCGTAGTGACCGTCTCGGCCGTAGCGCACGGCCTTTGCGTCCACCGCGCCTTCGGCATCGGGAAGGGTGACGTGGAGCGGGCGACCACGGTCGGCGGCGAGCGCTACGGCCACTTCCGTGCCGGTCAGCGCGTGACGCCCATCGCCGCCGCTGCGCGCGGCAAGATGCTCGATCGCTTCGTCGTCGGCTGTGGCACCCTCGATCTCGAGGCCGCGCCGGATCAGCTCGGCAATGTCCTCGGCCTCGAGCGAGTGCAAGCGAAACAGCGTCGACCGTGACATCAGTGGCGGATTGACTTCGAAGTGGGGATTCTCGGTGGTCGCGCCGATCAACACGATCAGACCCTCCTCCACCGCGGGAAGCAGGGTGTCTTGTTGCGCCTTGTTGAACCGATGGACTTCGTCGAGGAAGAGGATCGTGCCCTGACCGCGTTCGCCCAGCCGCTGGCGAGCCATCGCAATGATCTCACGCACGTCCTTCACGGTTGCCGTGACGGCCGAGAGTTCCTCGAACACCTTCTCTGTGGTGGAGGCGACGAGCCGAGCAAGGCTCGTCTTACCGGTTCCGGGCGGACCCCAGAAGATTACCGACGACAACCGATCACCGTCGATGAGTGCGCGAAGCGGTTTTCCTGGCGCGAGCAGGTGGCGCTGGCCAACCACATCGTCTAGCCCGCGGGGCCGCAAGCGAGCCGCGAGAGGTGAACGACCCTCCAGACGGGTCTGTGCTGCGGCACTGAAGAGGTCGTCGCTCACGGCGCCGACCCTAGGGCGTATGGGCCGTTCGGCCTACCAATGCTCAGGACCGAGTTCATTCGGCCGATAGCCACGAGGTGAGAGACCTACTTCCGCTCATCTTCTGGTCCTGGTTCGCTATCTCGTGTTTTGTCCTGATGCGTCGACGCGTCACCCACGGTTCATGGAAGTCCATGGCCAGCAATACGGACCGGTCGCCGATCAACTTCCCGCCTCCCCTACCGACGGAAACCGCGGCGGCACCCGCACCCGCACCCACAGATGTCAGCGGCGAACGGGCCCGGACTCTGGCCGGGGCCCTCGAAGGCATCGCGATGCCATGTGACCTGGCACCGCTAATGGGCACCGGACCACCGAACCCCTGTGAGGTTTCGTTCTTCACTGGCGATCAGGACCCGGCGGAAGTCGGCCGAGCGATCGCCGACGAGCTCGAACGGCTCGACTACGAGATCTCCCCAGTCGACCATCGCTCCATCCGGGCCGAGCGAGGCCAGAACCTCGTGCAGGCGCGCATCGTCAGCACGGCAACCAACTCTGAAGAGGTGTTCGCTGAACTCCACGCCAGTGCCCCAAAGGACAGCGTGGTGGTCGAACTCAAGCTCGTCTGAGCCCGCGGTTTCGCCTGAACTGGGGTTCGCCTTAGGTGGCGGGCGGCATTACCCGAAGGCCGAGATCGTCGAGATGGGCGGCATCGATCGGCGACGGCGCGTTCGTGAGCGGATCCGCTCCCGACTGGGTCTTCGGGAACGCGATGACCTCGCGGATGTTCGTCTCCCCAGCGAGCAAAGCGGTCAGACGGTCAGTGCCAAATGCGAATCCGCCGTGCGGCGGAGCGCCGAAGCGGAACGCATCTAGCAGGAAGCCGAACTTCGCCTGGGCTTCCGCCGCCGCGATACCCAACAGCTCGAAGATCCGCGACTGAACGTCGGAGCGGTGGATCCGGATTGATCCGGAGCCGAGCTCCCAGCCATTGAGGACCAGGTCGTAGGCCTGGGAGCGAACGTTGAGCAGTGCTTCGCCGCCCTCGTCGAGCAGGTGAACGTCTTCATCGTGCGGCATCGTGAACGGATGGTGCGCCGGGATGGGCTGACCGTTGTCGCCCAAGCCTTCGAAGAGCGGGAAGTCGACAACCCAGAGGAAGTTGAGGCCGCCTTCGTTGACGGGCGGCTTCCCCAGTTCGATCCGCAGCAGGCCGAGCACGTGACGAACGAGGCGCCGCTCGTCGGCGACCAGGAACACCATGTCGCCGACCTGCGCTTCGAGCACGGCGACGAGCTGAGCGTTCTCGTCGGCCGACAGGAACTTGGCGACACCGGCATCAAGGGTCGGGCCGGTCTTTCCATCAACACCGTCGCCATCGATGACCTTCATCCACGCCAGGCCCTTGGCGCCCCAACGCTGGCAGGTCTCGACAAGGGCGTCGATCTGGTTGCGGCTGAGCGCCTCCATGCCGCCTTCCATGCGGATGCCCTTGACACATGGCGCCTGAAAGACGCGGGCTTCGGTGCCCTCGAAAATTGGGGTGAGCTCGACGAGTTCCATGCCGAAACGGGTGTCGGGCTTATCGGAGCCGTAACGCTCCTGGGCGTCGAGCCACGTGATCCGCGGGAATTCGGTGGGGCGCTCTCCGGTGACGGCTTCGGTCGCTTCAGCAACCGCATGGGAAATAACGGTGAACACGTCTTCCTGATCGACGAAGCTCATCTCCGCATCGAGCTGCATGAACTCGAACTGACGATCAGCACGGAGATCTTCGTCTCGCAGGCAACGGGCAATCTGGTAGTAGCGGTCGATCCCGCCAACCATGCAGAGCTGCTTGAACAGCTGCGGGGACTGCGGCAGCGCGTAGAACGAACCGGGCTCTTTGCGCGACGGCACGACGAAGTCGCGGGCGCCTTCAGGGGTGGAGGCGATGAGCATTGGGGTTTCGATTTCAACGAAACCTTGGCTCTCCATCGCGCCGCGGAGTGCGCTGTTGACCGCCGCACGGGTGCGCAGGTTGCGCTGCATGCGGTCTTTGCGGAGATCGACGTAGCGGTGGCGCAGGCGAATGGTTTCGTCGACTGCGGTGCGCTCGTCGAGCGGGAACGGCGGCGGCTCAGCCTCGTTCAAGATCTCGATATCGGTGATCTCGATTTCGATTTCGCCAGTGGCGAGGTCGGTGTTGGCGGTTTCGTTGGGCCGCAAACGAACTTCGCCCGTCAGGCTGGCCACGTATTCGCTGCGCAGGTCATGCGAGTTGTTGATCACACACTGCACAACGCCGGTGCGGTCGCGTAGATCGATGAAGGCCAGGTGTTCGCCGTGCTCGCGTCGCTTGTCGACCCAGCCGCAGACGGTGACCGTGCGGCCCACGTCGGCCGCAGTGAGCTGCCCGCACATGTCGGTGCGCATCGAGGTGGTCAGGTCCATCGTTGGTTCCTACTTCTCTTTTTCAGTGCTGGAGAGTGAGCGGATATCGCTCACGAGATCATCGAGGGCGACGCGACGCTGGCCGGTCTCGCCTCGCAGGTCGCGCAGGGTGACTTCCCCGGCGGCAACTTCGTCTTCGCCGATGATGGCGGCGTAGGGCGCACCGGAACGGTCGGCCACTTTCATCTGGGCTTTCATCGAGCGTCCGCCGTAGCTGCGGTCGGCGCCGATGCCGCCGCGGCGCAGGCGCTCGCAGACATCGAGCGCCTGACTCCCGCCGGTGACATCGACGACAAACACGGAGATTGTGGGCCCGGGCGCGGTGAAGACCCCTTCGGCGTCACAGGCGAGAAGGATGCGATCGACCCCGAGGGCAAAACCAATACCCGGGGTGTCAGGGCCGCCGAGGTTCTCGACGAGTCCGTCGTAACGGCCGCCACCGCCCACGGCGTTCTGGGCACCCTCGAGCGACTCGGCCGCAAATTCGAAAGTGGTGCGGGTGTAGTAGTCGAGACCCCGGACCAGCCGTGACGAAATCTCGTAGTCAACACCGAGCGACTCGAGGCCCGCACGGACATGGGCAAAGTGCTCGGCCGTTTCCTCAGTGAGAAAGTCGACCATGATCGGCGCTGCGTCGATGATCGCCTGGTCTTCTTTGCGCTTCGAGTCGAGGACCCGCAGCGGGTTGCGTTCGAGTGTTTCCTGCGACTGCGGCGACAGGTCGGCCAAGCGGCCGGTGAAGTAGTCGGTGAGCGCGGCGAGATAAGCCGGCCGACACGACGCGTCGCCCAAGCTGTTGATCTTCAGCCGCACCTGTCGGAGGCCGAGCGACTCGAAGAAACGAGCCGCCAGCGCGATCACGTCGACGTCGGCTTGGGGGTCGTCGGCGCCCAGCACCTCTACGCCCACCTGGGTGAACTGCCGATAACGACCCGCCTGAGGCTGCTCGTAACGGAACTGTGGACCTTCGTACCAAACCTTCCACGGCGGAACCGGGCGGTGTTCGGCGTAGGCCCGACAGATCGAAGCGGTGAGTTCCGGCCGCAGAGCGAGGTGTTGAGGCGGATTGCCCTTGTCGAAGAAGTCGAACATCTCCTTGCTGACCACGTCGGTGGCTTCACCAATGCGCTTGAAAACACCGAGGTCTTCGAAGAGCGGCGAGACCACCTCACCAAACCCGCTCAACCCCGCCGACTCGGCAAAACGATCGACCAGCGCGCGTCGGCGCGCCGACTCCGGCGGGAGAATGTCACGAGTGCCCTTAGGGGCTCGGAAAGTTGGCTCGGCCACAGCCGCTGAGGTTACCCGTCGCCTCCAGGGACCGAGCGGAGGTTTCGCGGGATTCAGGAACGTCAGTCGGTCGTGACGGGAGACACGCCGCCCGGCACGAGCCGATACGCGTCATAGACCGCTTCAACCGCGAGGAGTCGGCTGAGTACCGAATCGAGCTGACTTACGTCAGCGAGTTCGAACTCGAACTGCATCTTGGCCACGGCATCATCGCCGGTCTCCGTGCTCACGCTCGTGACGTTGAGACCATGGTCGGACAACACTCGGGCCACATCAACGAGGAGCGAGTAGCGGTCGAGCGCCTGGATCTCGATCGTGGTGGAGAAGCGGCCATCGTGGTCGGCGTCCCACTCGACTTCGATCAGCCGATCAGGCTGTCCCTCTTGCAGGGTGGTTGCGTTCAAGCAATCGGAGCGGTGGACGGACACGCCACGTCCGCGCGTGACGAAACCCACGATGTCATCGGGCGGCACCGGCGAACAGCAGCGCGAGATGCGGATCATGATGTCGTCGAGCCCCTCGACGTGGACGCCGGCCGCACCGGTGGTGCGGCGCTTCGTGCCAATACGGCGGCTGACGTTGCTTGGAAGCCGAGTCGCTTCCTGATCGTTGCTGTCCTCGCCCCGCAACTCCTTGGAGATGCGCTCAGCCACCGTGGACGCGGCGACATGCCCCTCGCCGATGGCGGCGAAGAGCGAATCTTCTTCGGTGTAGTTCAGCTGTTCGCTGACATCGTTGAAGACGTCTTCCTTGAGCACGCGCTGAGCCGGAAGTCCCGCTCTCCGCAGCGAGGAGACCAGATCTTCGCGACCATGTTCGATCGCGTCTTCACGCCGCTCACGGGTGTACCACTGGCGAATCTTGTTAGCGGCCCGCCGGCTGGCGACAAACTTCAACCAGTCCTGACTCGGGCCTGCGCCCTCGACCTTCGAGGTGAAAATCTCAACGCTGTCGCCCGACTCAAGCCGGCTGTGGAGGGGAACGAGTCGGCCGTTGACCTTCGACCCGATACAAGCATGACCGACATCGGTGTGGATCGTGTAGGCGAAGTCGACCGGGGTGGCGCCCACCGGGAGCTCGACAACTCGACCCTTGGGGCTGAAGCAATAGACCTCGTCTTGATCGAGATCCAACTTCAGATTATTCATGAAGACGTTGTTGTCCGACGTCTCCTGGGTCCATTCGACGATTCGGTTCAGCCAGGCCGCTTCGTTGCGAGACTCGCCGTCTTTGTATTCTGAGTGGGCGGCCACGCCGAACTCCGCACGATTGTGCATTTCTGTGGTGCGGATCTGCACCTCGATCGGCTTGCCTTGCGGCCCCACCACCGTCGTGTGTAACGACTGATAGAGGTTGAACTTGGGCATCGCAATGTAGTCCTTGAACCGGCCTTGGACCGGTCGCCACGTGGCGTGGATCGAGCCCAGCGCGCCATAGCACTCACGCACGGAGTCGACGATCACTCGGATGCCGACAAGATCAAAGATCTCGTCGAACGAGCGGCCTTTCACCACCATCTTGTCGTAGATCGACCAGAGGTGTTTTGGCCGACCGTCAACCTGCGCCACGATGCCCAACTCGGCGAGGCGAGCCTGTACTTCACCCAACACCTGGGCCAGGTACAGGTCCCGCTCCGGCGCCCGGTGCTGGAGCATCTGGTCGATCTCGGCATAACGGCGAGGATGCAACGTCGCGAACGACAAGTCTTCCAGCTGCTGCTTCATCTCCTGCATGCCGAGGCGATGCGCGAGCGGGGCGTAGACGTCGAGTGTTTCGCGAGCCGTACGTTCTTGTTTGAAGCTTGGGAGCGAAGCGACGGTGCGGAGATTGTGGAGTCGATCGGCGAGCTTGATGATCAGCACCCGCATGTCGGACGCGATCGCCACGATCATCTTCCGCATCGTGGCGGCTTGCTGCTCCTCCTTCGTGTCGTACTTGACGCGCTCGAGCTTGGTGACGCCATCAACGATCCGGGCCAGGTCGGCACCGAACTGATCCTCGAGCTGCTTCAAGCCAATCGGCGTGTCTTCAACGGCATCGTGAAGGAGGGCGCCTGCGATCGTGACATCGTCGATGCCCTGGCGGGCGACAATCGTGGCCACCGCTACCGGGTGTCGAATGTAGGGCTCTCCCGACTTGCGGAACTGTCCCTCATGGGCCGCATCCGCGAGCGCGAACGCCCGTTCAATCAGAGACGTGTCGGCCTTTGGATGATGTTCGGCATAGGCCTCCAACAGCTCAGCGATCTCGAGCGACGAAGACCGGTTGGGCGCCCGCCGCCATGGCATCACCCGTTGGACGGTGGCCATCTACGCGCCCCTAACAACGGTATTACCCACAAGAATAAGCGACTCGATGTGGGCGCCGCCGAGCTTGCTTCGTCCGTCGAGAAAACCGAGTTCGACAAGGAATCCAAATCCCACTACATCGCCCCCCTGGCCGACGACGAGCTCGACCGTCGCGCTGGCGGTACCGCCGGTAGCCAGCACATCGTCGATCACGACGACCTTCTGACCAGCAGAGATCGCATCGGTGTGCATCTCGAGCGTGTCGGTGCCGTATTCCAAGCCGTAGTCCACTGATGTAGTCGCGAAGGGCAGCTTGCCGGGCTTGCGGACCAGCACGAAGCTGACCCCGAGCGCACGGGCGATCGCCGCTCCGAAGATGAATCCACGAGCTTCGATACCCACAACCACGTCGACCGCAGCGTCAGCCCACGGTGTGGTCATCGCGATCAGCGCCGCATCGAACGCGGCCGGATCGGCGAGTAGCGGCGTGATGTCCTTGTAGACGACCCCGGGTTCGGGAAAGTCCGGGATATCTCGAATGAAACGCTCAGCAGCGGCAGCAGCGGACATACCCGCCACGGTACCGCCCCTAGGCCTTCTTCTTTTTCTTCCTCGGCTTCGGCGGTGCGTTGCCGGCCCGCGGCCGATCGGCAGTGGCCCGTGTCGGCGTGGTTCCCAGCGCGGCATCTTCGGCCGAAACCGAACGAGTGCCATCGCCCGTAAGGCCACGGCCATCGACCTTCTTGGCGACCGCCGCGTGCGATTCCTCGCGACTCTTCATGAACGCCACGACGGACGATGCGACGAAGATCGAGGAGTACGAGCCGACCAAGATGCCGATGAGTAGCGCAATCGCGAACTCTTGGAGCGTCAAAGCGCCCAGAATGAACGAACCCACGATCAGCATCGACGCAACCGGCAGCATCGACGTGATTGATGTGTTGATCGACCGCATCAGCACCCGGTTGAGCGCCAGGTTCATCATCTCGTTGTAGGTGTAACGACCGGTGCCGGAGAGACGGCCCGAGATCTCTCTTACCTTGTCGTACACAACGATCGTGTCGTAGAGCGAATAGCCCATGATCGTGAGGAACGCGATCACTGTCGCGGGTGTGACCTCGAACTGGAAGATGGAGTAGACGCCGACCGAGATCACGATGTCGTGGGCCACGGCCACGAGCGCACCTACGGCCATCTTCCATTCGAGACGGACCGCGATGTACACAGCGACGATGATGAGGAACCAGACCAACGCGTTGCGCGCTTTCGAGGTGATCTGATCACCCCACGACGGTCCGACGGTGGTGACGCTCACGTCGGTGGTGTCTGCGTTGCCGAGCGCAGCCATTGCCTCGGTCACCACGACGATCGCGTCGACGTCGTCGAGGTCGGCGCGCACACGGATGCTGTCGCTGCCCACCGTTTGAATCTTGCCGGCGGCGGCACCGGTGTTCGCTAGCGCGTCACGAGCATCGGCGACGGAGGCTTCAGGCGCAACAACCTCCCATGAGGTGCCGCCTTCGAAATCAATGCCCAGGTTCAGGCCACGAAGGCCGAGTGAACCAACACTCAGTAGCACCAGAACAAGCGAACCAATGAGCGCGGGGCGCCACAGCTTCGGAAAGTCGAACTCCTGCTCGCCCCGATACATCTTGCGAAGAATGCTCATGGCCGGGCCTCCCCACTCGGGATTCCGTATCGACGAGGATGGGCCGTCATTCCTTCACGTCGAGCCATCAGACGGATCACGGGACCCATGAAGAAGTAGGTGGCCACGAGGTCGAGCACGGTGGCGAGACCGAGGAAAAGGGCGAAGCCCTTTACCTGACCAACGGTGAGGAAGTAGAGGACAACCGCCGCGATCAAGCTGGCAATGTCGGCCTTCACGATGGTCGAGTAGGCAATTGGGAACGCGCGCTCAACGGACGACCGTACGGTTCGTCCGCCGCGTACGTCTTCCTTGAGATGCTCGAAATAGACAACATTCGAATCGACGGACACACCCACGGAGACAATGAGGCCGGTCACACCGGCGAGAGTGAGCGCGAGGCCTTGCGACTCGCCGAGCCACGCCACCATGGTCCACAACATCGCACCCGAGATCGCGAGGCTGGCAATCGCAACGAAGCCGAGTAGTCGATAGTAGAGGATGAGGTAGAGCGAAACGAGTCCGAAGCCGATGAGGCCCGCAGCGATCCCGGCCGCTAGTGCATCCTCGCCAAGCGTGGACGAGACCGTGCGGCTTTCCTGCGCGGTGAGCTCAACCGGCAGCGAGCCGAAGCGCAGCACGAGAGCGAGATCCTTCGCTTCGCCTTCGGTGAAGCTGCCGGAGATCGTGACGCCGAGACCGAAGTCGGTGGTGTTGACGTTGGGCGCACTCTCGACCTGACCATCGATCTCGATCGCGATACGGCCGCTCGGGCAGTCTGCTTGACGTGTAAAACACGACGTGGCGAGTCCGTTGAAGTCATCGGAACCAGGGCTGCCACCCCGAAGGTCGACACTCACGGTCCAGCCTTCGCCGACCCGAAACTCGGCGCGGGCACCCGACACGATTTCACCGGTCACGCGGCCGTCGGGGAAATCAGCCTGGTTGACAAGCAACGGAGCAGGACCAAGAGCGAGTCGCGATTCGAAAGGATTCTCGGCGGCCGGCGGCAGCACGGTGAATTCGTCAGCGCCCGCGTCGGGCATGAACGCCCACTGATCGACGAAGGCCTGGGCCTGAGCGAGCACGTCCTCGGTGATCGAGGTGTCGACTGCCGCTGCTTCCTCGATGATCGTCAGCGATGACTCATAGGCGAGCGCCTGCTCTGGGCCGAGTGCCGAGACCACGGGACGGAAACGGAGTTCGGCCGTTTGACCAACGAGCTCAATGGCCCGCTGCTGGTCGTCGACCCCCGGGATCTGCACGAGAATCGTGCTCCCTTCACGGGTGATCTCCGGCTCGCGCACGCCAAGACCATCGATGCGGTTGCGGATGATTTCGATCGCTTGATCAAGAATGTCTTCCGAGACGGCCGAGCCGTCAGGATTTGGCTCGGGCTCCAACACGACGGAAGCGCCGCCCTGCAGATCGAGACCGAGCAACGGCTCGTTGCCTGACGCGAAGGTGTAGACGATTCCGACAACCGCCACAACAAAAATGCCAACCGAGAAAGTGAGCAGTTGACGCATTCTCAGGCGTCGCCGTCATCCGTGTCTGCGTCGATGAGATCGTCGTCGTCGTCGTTGTCGTTGTCGTTGTCCGCCACTTCGTCATCGGCGACTCTCTCGGCGACCGCTGCCTTCGAAATCTTCAGCTCGACATCAGGAGCGACTTCGAGCCAAATGACGTCGTCTTCGACCTCGGCGACCGCTCCATAGATGCCCGCGTTGGTGACGACAATGTCACCTTCGGTAAGCGAGCGCAGGAGCGCTTGATGGGCCTTCACACGCTTTTGCTGAGGAAGGATGATGAATGCGTACAACGCACCACCCATCACGGCGAGGAGAACAAACGACTGCATGAGCGACGAGGCTAGCTGCCCCACACCTCATGGACCCCCCCGCGGAACTGCTCAAATGTTCCGCCCCGGATTGCGTCACCCATCTGGTCCATGAAACGAAGCAGCCAGGCAACGTTGTGCAGAGTCAGGATCCGTGCACCAGTCGGCTCTTTCGTCTGCAGCAGGTGCCGAAGATAACCCTTGCTCCAGCGGTTGGCGGGGCTGTCGGCCCAGCTGGTGTCGAGCGGGTCGTCGCTTGTCGCGAACTCTGCGCGAGAGAGGTTAAATCGCCCGTGGTCGGTCAGGATCGTGCCGTGACGGGCGAGTCGAGTCGGCAGCACGCAGTCGAACATGTCGACGCCGCGGGCGACCGATTCGACGATGCCGGCCGGGTCGCCGAGTCCCATGAAGTAGCGAGGCTGGTCGAGCGGCAGCAGGTCCATGCATGAATCCAGGCCCACAAGCATTTCGCTGCGGTCCTCCCCCACCGACAAGCCGCCGACGGCGTACCCATCAAAGTCAAGTGCGGTGATGGCCTCGGCGGACTGCTTTCGGAGGGTGTCGTCGGTGCCACCCTGCACGATGCCGAATTGGCTCTGCCGGCCCGGCGCATCGGCATGGTCGAGGAAGGCCTGACGACCGCGCCCAGCCCATAGGGCGGTGCGATCCACCGCGCTCTTCACGATCGATAGATCCGCAACCGATGATGGGCACACATCGAGCACCATCTGAATATCGGCGCCGATCAATGCCTGCACGTCGACCGCTCTCTCGGGGGTGAGGAGGTGAGTGGAACCGTCGTACGTTGACTTGAAGGTTGCACCCTCGTCATCGAGCTTCGGCGAGAGCGAGAAGATCTGGTAGCCGCCACTGTCGGTCAGAAAGTGACCGTCCCAATCCGCAAACCCGTGAATGCCACCCAGTTGCGCCACCACGTCGGCCCCCGGCCGCAGCATGAGGTGGTAAGTGTTCGCCAGGATCACCTGCGCGCCGAGCGCTTCGATGTCATCGCTGGCCAGGTGTCGGATTGCGCCCCGCGTGCCGACCGGCATGAAGCGAGGCGTCGTGAACTCACCTCGCGCGGTGGTGACCACGCCGGAGCGCGCACCCCCGTCTCTCCCCGTCTCAGTAAACGTCGTCTTCACGAGAGAGCAGGCTAGGGCGCTCACCCCCTCGTAGTACCGTCCGCGCATGTCCACAGTCTTTGTTCATGGCGTGCCGGAGACCTCCCTCGTATGGGGCCCGATCATCGATGCGCTTGGCCTCGAGGATCCGATCACGTTGCAGCTCCCCGGGTTCGGTTGCGATCGACTCGATGGTTTCGATTCGACGATGGACGAATACGCCGACTGGCTCGTCGCTCAGCTGAACGCGATCAACGGCCCGATCCATCTCGTCACCCATGACTGGGGTGCACTCCTTGGGCTTCGGGTTCTCGCCGAACACCCGCAGCTCGCGGCGTCGTGGGTGACCGACATGGGAAACCTCACCGACGACTTCGAATGGCACGACACGGCCCGCATCTGGCAGACCCCTGGTGACGGTGAGGCCTTTATGGAAGGCATCACCGGCGCGAGCCCGGCCGACCGCGGTGCGTTGCTCATGAGTCTTGGGATTGGTGAAGCGGTCGCCATGCCCATGGGGGCACAAGTCGACGCCACGATGTCCGACTCGATCTTGCGCCTCTACCGCTCGGCCACCGAGATCGGCCCTGCTTGGGGCCCCGGGATCGACAAGATCACCGTGCCCACCCTCGTCGTAGAAGCCACGCTCGATGCCTACCGTCGCGAAGGCGCAACGGCCGAACTCGCCGAGCGCATCGGCTGCGAAACAGTCCGACTCGACGACGCCGGCCATTGGTGGATGACCACCCATGCCGACGTGGCCGCCGCGGCGCTCAACACTTTCTGTGCGTCACTCTCGTAGCGACGGTTCACTCACGCCGTCCTAGGCGTGATCGCGTAGGTGTTGCGCCGCACTATGGGCGGCACGGAAGTATCGGCGGGGATACCGCCAACGGCGGTGGGTGCGGAGTTCGAGCGTGGCGATGGTTTCGAGCTGCCCCCGGCCCGCCGTTCGAGAATTCGTCGGTGAGCGGATCAACGATCTCGATCCGCAGCGGTGCTGCGGCGTTCGCCATAAACGTCGGATTAGGCGGGATTCGAGCCGATCGTCCGAACCTCGTCATCGGGCCGGTTCGGCCACGAATAAGCGATCCCCGCCTTTGAGCGCCCCTCTTCAACGAAGATCTCGAGCGCCCGGAAGCAGTAGGCCATCTTCTGCGCGACATCACGGTCGACGTCGGCGTGGTTTGCCATGTCGGCGGTCGTGAAGGTTTCGGGGAGATCGTTCGGCAGGAGGCGGAGCAGGTCTCGAGGCGTATCGAACCGATGTCGTTCGTGTATCTCCCGAAGCACTCGATCGGTGGTGCGATATCCGCCTCGACCACGACGGGCCTTGGAGTCATCGACCTGCGTCTTCGTGACCGAGACCAGCACCGTTTCGAGGGTGAGGTTCGGATGATCGAGCAGTGTTGGAATACTCACCAGCTCATCGAACAGCGAGTAGATCGTCCCCCGCTTCGGAGACTTCCGGACGGACTTTCCCGGCCGATCGAGATAAGTCGCGATCGCAATCGGATACACGAGAAGTATCCGATGCTCGGCCAGAAGGCAGTCGAGCTTTCTTCCCATCGCAGCGAACGAGCCCGTCTGGATCTCCACCAGCAGGTCGGGGCGACGAATGTCGATGACAAATCCGTCGAGGGGCACCTCGAACTCGTCGCCCGGTTCGGCGTAGCTGGCCTTCAACGCGGCGTGGAGCGAACCCTCGTTCAGCGTGCCGATATGCGGCTCGACATCCATGGGCCGACGGTAGTCCCTGGGCGTGGGGCGACGGTGCGGGCCTCGGCGTCTACCGTGCGGCCATGGCATTTACAGGCTGGCCGGTCGAGGCCATCGAGTTCTTCGAGCGACTCGAGGACGACAACACCAAATCGTTCTGGAATGAGCAGAAGCACGTCTACGAAGAATCAGTGAAGACGCCGATGGCGGCGCTGCTCGAAGACCTCGAAAGCGCGTGCGGCCCGGGCAAGATTTTCCGCCCGTATCGCGACGTCCGCTTCAGCAAAGACAAGACGCCGTACAAAACGAACATCGCGGCGACCAGCGAGAAGGGTGCCTACATCAGTTTGAGTGCCGACGCTTTCAGCCTCGGCACCGGCTACTACATGATGGCGAAAGATCAGCTCGCGAACTTCCGGGCCGCGATAGACGAAGACAAGACCGGACGCCAGCTCGAACGAACAATCACGAAGCTCACCGATGGGGGCCTCGAGGTCACGTCCCATGACGCACTCAAGACTGCACCACGTGGCTACCCCAAAGACCACCCGCGTGTCGAACTCCTACGCATGAAGGGCTGTATCGCCTGGCGCGAATGGGAAATCGGCGGCTGGCTGGACACGGCCGCCCCGGTCGAGCGAATCACCGACTTTCTGGCCGCGGCGAAACCACTCATCAAGTGGCTCGACACAAATGTCGGGCCGAGTGAGCTTCCCGCCGCTGGGTGGGGCTGAACCCGGGCATGCTGCAGGCATGACCGCAGAGTTCGACCTCACAAATCTGGACGTCGACCGTGCGCGTTCGGTCACCGCAAGGTTCGGCGATGGG
>Ga0115000_10000070_pt1 | contig 87760 bp, 75 predicted proteins | sample ArcticOcean_MG_C_6_FD_89690 | JGI IMG/M metagenome (GOLD analysis project Ga0115000, IMG submission 89690) | Marine microbial communities from western Arctic Ocean - ArcticOcean_MG_CB8_128 | ecosystem: Environmental > Aquatic > Marine > Oceanic | place: Arctic Ocean: Canada Basin | collected... | reverse complement strand
TGATTTAATTGTAACAAAAACAGGCGCGGAACAAGTAACTATTTCGTACACAAAAGATGGTGTGGTGCAAACGGATGTTGTCATGACCGCTAATGAAACGAGTAAGTCAATTGCCACGGGGGTTGTGGGAGGTCAATACATTATTACTACTATCACGCCAAACAGTTGCGGTGTTCCAATCAACGATACGCTTTCGTTTTGTAACAGCGCTTGTACTAAACCCCCTTATACAATATTAACACCTGATACTTCAATTTGTGCTGGTGATACAGCTCAAGTGAGAATCAGTTTTTCTGGCACACAACCTTATGCACTGTATTTTACTCCAAATGGCTTACCACAAGTAACCGTGCCTAATATTACTACTGATTTTTATAACATCCCGGTAAATATTGGCGGTTCAGTAACAGTTGATTCAGTGGCCGATAACACTTGTACTAATGACACCTCGAAATCATTAACAATTACCATCGATGCCTTGCCGATTTTAAGTTTAGGTAACGACACAACAATTTGTGGGACTGGCTTAACATTATACGGGGGGCCGTTTACAACCTACGAATGGCAAGAGACACCAGCGAACAATACACAAACTTTTGCAGCAACAACAGCTGGAGCCAATGATTATATTCTTAAAGTAACAAATACTGCTGGATGTGAGGCACTTGACACTGTTAACGTTACTCTCAATCCAACCCCGACAGCAGTTGATGTTCGAGATACAAGTTTATGTTTAGCAGATTTACCAATTAGTTTAAATGCTACGCAAGGGGGAGTAACTTATTTGTGGAGTGATGCATCCACCGGATCGATTTTAAATGCTGCAGCCGCAGGAGATTATTGGGTGATTGTTACTCAAGGAGGATGTAGTGATACTGACAGTGTTGCTATTACTTTGAAAGGAGTTGCAACTGTTAACTTAGGCAATGACACTATCATTTGTGGAACTAGTTTAGTACTCGATGCATTAGCGGGACAAACGACTTATCGGTGGATGGAAAATGCTGCAGATAATGGTCAAACCTTTACAGCTAGTACCACTGGGTCAAATGAATACAGGGTGGAGGTGAGTAATTCAGATGGTTGTATTTCAAGGGATACCATTAATGTAACCTTGAACCCAAAACCAGTGTTTAATTTTAGTCCAAGCGACACCGTGTTTGCTTGTTCGTCAAGTTTCCCTGTTAACCTTGATGCAACCACTGCATCAGCTACCTATGGGTGGAATGATGCAAGTAGTAGCCCTACTTTGGGTGTTAATGTTCAAGGAGATTATTGGGTGATTGTAACTTTGAACGGATGCAGTGATACTGATAGTGTATACGTAAAAGAGAGCTCTACTTTGAGCCTTGATTTAGGAATAGATACTACTGTTTGTCCAGGACAATTTATTACTTTGAATCCAGTAGTAAATTACTCTAACATCTCCTATACATGGAGTGATGGCTCGAGTGGAACAAGTTTAACTACTTCAACACCTGGTAAAATATACTTAGACATTGCAGATGCTGGCGGTTGTGCAGGAGTAGATACTTTAGAGTTGTTCAACAACAATCCTCTTGTAATAAACTTAGGAGCTGATCAAACCGCTTTGTGTTTTGGAGATACTGCCGACTTGGAATTAACACCAGCTAGAACTGGATTAAATTACAGTTGGGATAATGGAGCTGGTCAAGTGTCTACAGATAGCCTGCACAGTGTTTGGGCAGAAGGAACAGCGACTTATACATTAACAGTTGACAGTGCAGGATGTACTTTCAATGACGATGTAATTGTAACAATCAATGCTTTACCAACTGTAAGTTTAGGGGTTGATACTTTTGTATGCCAAGGAGTGGGAGCAACGATTACTTTGGATGCTGGAGCAGGTCAAGCTAATTACTTGTGGAATGATGGCAGTGGAAACCAAACTTTGGTGGTAAGCGGAGCCGGAGATTATGATGTGCTTGTAACCGATGGTAATGGATGTATCACAAAAGATACTTTAACAGTAGCTCAAAAAATTGCAACTATAATAGCCTTAACTTCTGATCAAACTATATGTCCAGCAGGAAGTGGAGTAGTTACTTTGGATCCAACAAGTGTTGCAGAAAACGGAGCGTCATGGATCTGGACAAATGACAATTCAATGAGTCCGGCATCAACTTACACAGTGCAAAACCAAGTTGATGGGGATGTGGTGATAGTTGCTATTGACTACATTAACGAGTTTGGATGTGTAACTTCAGCAGCAAGTACAGTGACCGTAAGTAATGTATTAGCAGTTACAGGACTGAATGATCAGGCTTTATGTGAAGGAGGAAATTACAGTGGATTTACCACTGACTTTGAAACTGCAGCTAACCGATTAGATTATACTTATGCATGGCATGATGCAACAACAGGAACAAATTTTCCTGTTAACAATGTGACCATGGCTGAAAATAATACAGCAATAACTGTAACAGTTACAGACAATGTCCTTGGATGTACAGGATCAGCATCAGCTACCTTAACAGTTAACCCATTACCAGTTCCGGTATTAACAGATGAGACTACTTGTTTAGGAACTGCGGTGACCATTGATTCCCAATTGTCAAGTGCAGCATATACTTTCAGTTGGACCAAGAATGGAACATTGATGACTAATTCCAACATTGCCACTCAAATGATTGATGGTTCAACAGCTGGAGTTGACACTTATGTTGTAACAGCTGCTGTTGATGCGACTACATGTTCAGCCTCAGCGACATCAGTTATTACAACAATAGCATTGCCCGAAATAAATTTAGGAATACCAGCTGAAGTGTGTGAAGGGGTACCAGTAATAATTCCGGTTGCAGGTGGACAATATTCAGTGACAACTCATGATCATGTTTGGAGCTTAAATGGAATTATACTTATTGGTGAGACTGGAAATACATTTCAAGCGTCACTTGATGGAACCTATAGTTTAACTGTTACAGAAACAGCAACAACTTGTTCAAATAATCAAAATGTAGTACTTGATTTCATTTCTACACCAGACGTTGAAATTATTATTTCTGACAGTGTTATTTGTGAAGGAACAACGGCAATGCTAGAAGCTAGTGAATTGAATAGCAACTATAATTATGATTGGTACTTTTCGACTGACGTTTCATACAGAGGGAGTGAAGTGACAAATGGTGCGGATGAAGAGCGGATTAGTGACGCAAACGAATCAGGATTTTACACATTAATTGTAACGCCTAAGCAGGCTAATTGTCCTGTTACCGCTATTACAAGTTTACTAGTAAGAGAGCTGCCAACAAGTGGAATTCAATCTGACACTATTGTTTGTTTTGAAGAAATGAAAGGGGGTCCAATGGTATTAGATGCTTCACCAATGAGTAGCAGTAGGTTTCCTTCCTATACCTTTTTGTGGAACAATGGTGATTCAACTAAAGCGATTAATATCACCGCAAAAGGTAATTACAGTGTAGTAATTACTGATGACGAAGGTTGTTCAGGTGAAGGAGAGGTTTTAATTAGTGAGGATTGTATGCCTAACGTGTGGGTAGCTACTGGTTTTACTCCTAACGGTGATTCAAAGAATGAGACTTGGGGAATTGAGGGTAGAGGAATAAGCAGCATGGAAGTATTGGTGTTTAACCGCTGGGGCGAACAGATTTGGAGAGGAACTTCTACAAGTGATAAATGGGATGGTAGGTTTGGAGCAAATGCAGTTCCACAAGACGTGTATGTTTGGGTATTGCAATATTCCTTTTTTGATGTCCTTAATAATGAACAAACAAAAAAGCAAACTGGAACTGTGGCGGTTGTGAGGTAACAAATGTAATTTTAAACGGTCCGTATCACTAAACGAGAAAAACTTATTTATTTAATACGTAATCAAAGACAAATATGGAAGCAATAAATCCTGTTATGCTGCCAATAGCAGAGTAAAGGGCTTGTTTTTTTCTTGATGTTTCTTTGTATCCAGCGGTAAAATGCAAGTCGTTAAATAAAGTAGGGTCATCTGCTCGTAAAAAAGGTTTGATCGTCCATACTCCAGAAACTGCAGTGTAACTTGTTACAGGTACCCATCCCCAAAAAGTCCCTAAAAACCCAGACCCCAGACCCACACCAAATCCACCTAAAGCGTATTTAAATGATTTGTAATTCTTTCGAGATTGAGTTTTTCCATATAAGAACCTCTCCATTTCTTTTTTAGTAAAATAATCTCCCATCACTGAATCTACTTTGTAGACCTGGCTTATTTTTTGAACAGTATCAGTGCCGTTTGGATATAAGTAAGAGATCCTAAAAACATCATTTTTATCATATGATTTTTCCTTGCTTAAATCTGTCGTATCTCCATTTTTAATCTTTTTATAAACAACAAATGAAGGCGTTTCGTACGTGACTTTTACGATTTTCTGTTTCCCATTAAGAAGTTGAAGCGTGTCTTGACCATAAGAACTCTGAGAAAGTCCGATGATTAGCAGTAGTGAAAAGAGTTTTAGAGACATGGCTGTGCTTTTTGTAATTGCTTAAAGGTAAAAATAATGTTGAAAAATGTGTCCGCAGGTTAATAAGTTTCTGACAGTTTGATTATTTTTGTTTCAAATTTAAGCGTAATATATGAAGTTTTCTAATCGACACATCGGACCAAATCAAGAAGATAAATTAGCAATGTTAAAAGCGATTGGCTACGATCGAATGGAGGACTTACTAAATGATACCATTCCTGATGATATCCGTTTAGAGACTGATCTTGATATTCAAAAGGGACTTTCGGAAGATGAGTGGCTGAAGGAGATTACGGATATATCCAAGATGAATTCCTCCTTGAAAACCTTAATTGGTCAAGGGTATTACAATACTCATACGCCCTCTGTGATCTTGAGGAATGTGTTTGAAAATCCAGGATGGTACACTGCATACACGCCATATCAAGCTGAGATTTCGCAAGGAAGGCTGGAAGCTTTATTGAATTTTCAGACTGTGGCCATTGATTTAACAGGTTTGCCTTTGGCGAATGCTTCATTACTAGACGAAGGTACTGCTGCGGCTGAGGCCATGGTTATGTTATTCAATTGTAGGAAGCGAGATGTTATTAAAAGAGGTGCTAATAAGTTTTTTGTAGACAGTGAAGTGTTTGCTCAAACGATCGATGTAGTTCAAACAAGAGCAGATTTTTTAGGGATAGAGATTTGTGTGGGCAACGCATTAACTGATGATATTAATGATCAGTTTTTTGGAGTTTTGGTACAGTATCCAAATTCAAAAGGCGAGGTTATTGAATACGGAGATTTGTCAAAGAAAATAAATGGATTTAAAGCAGAACTAGTTGTTGCGGCAGATTTATTAAGCTTATGCTTATTAAAAGAACCCGGAAAATTTGGGGCAGGAGTTGTTGTTGGGAATAGTCAGCGTTTTGGAGTTCCTTTGGGATTTGGGGGGCCGCATGCAGCTTTTTTTGCAACTAAAGAATCTTTCAAAAGGAATGTTCCTGGTAGAATAATTGGTGTATCAAAAGATGCTCAAGGGAAATTGGGAATGAGGATGGCCTTGCAAACAAGAGAGCAGCACATAAAAAGGGAAAAAGCAACTTCGAATATTTGCACAGCACAGGCATTGTTAGCAACAATGGCAAGTATGTATGCCGTTTTTCACGGACCGAAAAGATTAATTGAAATTGCAACGACTGTTGCTAATAGGGCCAAAAATCTCGGAGATCACTTAATTAAATTAGGACTAGAAGTTAGGTCTAAAAACTATTTTGATACTATTTGTGTTGTTATTGAAGACAAGCGAAAATTACAAGCGATTGCTAAAGAGCATGGGTTTAATTTTAACTATCACTTCGATAATGTAGTGACCATTTCGGTTGATGAAACCACTTCATTTGAAGATATTAAAAAAGTATTAATTGTTTTCTCCGAGTACCAAGAGAAAATGATGGTTAATGTTGATCAGCATGAAGGAAACGTTGGATTTGATGAACATTTCAGGCGCGACTCCTTATTTTTGCAGCAAGGTGTTTTTAATAAGTACCATTCTGAAACAGAAATGATGAGGTACCTTAAAACGCTTGAAAATAAAGATTTATCCTTGGTGCACTCGATGATAGCGCTGGGTTCATGTACAATGAAATTAAATGCTGCATCCCAATTGATTCCATTATCTTGGGAAAAGTTTAACGGAGTTCACCCTTTTGTGCCAATTGACCAATCTCATGGGTTTCAGCAAGTCATTAAAGACTTGGCAAACGCCTTAAAAACCGTGACTGGTTTTGATGGTATATCTTTTCAGCCAAATTCTGGTGCTCAAGGAGAATTAGCTGGGTTAATGGTAATAAGTGCGTATTTAAAAGATAAAGGAGAGGGCAATAGGAATGTAGTGATAATACCTTCTAGTGCTCATGGAACTAATCCAGCATCTGCAGTGATGGCTGGGTTTAAGGTAGTGGTGACTAAATGTGATGAAGATGGTAACATTGATTTTTCGGATTTAGAAGCTACCGTTAAGCAATATTCCAACGATTTAGCTGCGCTAATGATCACTTATCCTTCGACTCACGGAGTATATGAAGAAGGTGTAAAAGAAATAACGGATTTAATTCATAGTCATGGCGCTCAAGTATACATGGATGGCGCTAACATGAATGCTCAAGTGGGGCTCACAAACCCAGCTCAAATTGGAGCTGATGTTTGTCACTTGAACTTACACAAAACGTTCGCAATACCTCACGGTGGAGGAGGTCCTGGAATGGGTCCAATTGGAGTTGCTAAACATTTGACACCGTTTTTACCTAAGCATCTTGCAGTAAGTAATGATGAAAAGGCCATTGGGGCATTGTCTGCTGCACCATACAGTAGTGCGTTGATTTTGATAATATCTCTGGGTTACGTGAAAATGCTTGGAGGAGAAGGCTTAAAAGAAGCTACAGAAATGGCAATCCTTAACGCTAACTACTTAAAAGTAAAACTGGAAAATCATTTTGATGTTTTGTATAAAGGTAAGAACGGTACTGTGGCCCACGAAATGATTATCGATTGTAGACCCTTTAAGGAGTCTGCTGGAGTTGAAGTCATGGACATAGCAAAAAGACTAATCGATTACGGTTATCATTCTCCAACGGTCTCATTTCCTGTCGCAGGGACATTGATGGTTGAACCAACAGAAAGTGAGTCCAAAGAAGAATTAGATAGGTTTTCAGCCGTTATGATTTCAATAGTAAATGAGATTGATGAAATAGCTAAAGGGATTTATCCAAAGGACGATAACGTTCTTTCAAACGCTCCTCATCCAGCAGACTTATTAATAGTGGACGACTGGCAGCATGCTTATAGCAGGAAAAAAGCAGCTTATCCATTGTCTTATTTGGAATCAAACAAATATTGGGTTCCTGTATCGAGAATTGATAATGCTTACGGAGATAGAAATTTAATTTGTTCTTGCCCAGAGATTGCAGAATATGCTTTTTAGTATAGGTATTTGACGAGACCTTAAAAAAGGTCTATTAAAGAGGGCTTGAATTCATTTTCAAGCCCTCTTTGTGTTTTATGAGAATTAACGGTTTTCCAGATTGAGTAACAATACCTCTTGTTGCTGTTATTTTGTGTTCTTGTTTATGTATTCTATTACTTCAGTGGTCACATCCAAAGTTGAATCCGCGTACATAAAACTGTTAGAAGTTGCCGGCGAGTATAAATAGGTGAACTTGTTTGCTTGACCATATTTATACACAAGGTCATTGACTGTTTTTTCCACTTTTAAATTGTATTTGTCAGAACTGTCTTTGAGCGCCTTGGAATAGAATTGTTCAATACTATCCTGTTCATTTGTTAAATGAAAAACCGCTTCTAGCTGGTCTTGAGCAGGAGATAGTAGGTTCAGAATTTCATTTTTCTTAGCTGTGTTTTCAGCTCTTTTATTTGATATTTCTTGAGCTAAGGCGTTTTCTAATGCACCCAAATGTTCATTGTATTTTTTTGTGATATTGATTTTACCGTACACTTCATTGATGTCAATGTATCCTGTTTTTTCTCCATTAGTACAGGATAGCAAGAGGGTGATCATTAATAGAGATAACAGTGATTTCATGGTTGGGCTTTTTTGGTTGTGCAAGTTCATCAAAAATTAGTTATTTTTGCATCACTATGGCAGGAAATGTATTTGGAAATTTATTTAGGTTAACCACTTTTGGGGAATCGCACGGGAAAGGACTTGGAGGTGTTGTTGATGGTTGTCCTGCTGGGGTAATGTTAGATCTTGATTTTATTCAAGATGAACTTGATCGTAGAAAACCTGGTCAAAGTAAAATTGTTACCCAACGAAAAGAGGGGGATAAAGTTGAATTTTACTCAGGTGTTTTTGAAGGGTTAACTACTGGGACACCAATTGGCTTTTTGATAGTAAATGACAATCAAAAGTCTCATGATTACGATCACATCAAAGATAAATTTCGTCCTTCGCATGCAGATTTTACTTTTCAAGAAAAATTCGGAGTTCGCGATTACAGAGGAGGAGGAAGGTCTTCGGCCAGGGAAACCGCTTCAAGAGTTGTTGGAGGAGCAATAGCTAAATTGATTTTAAAAAGTAAAGGGATTGAGATTACAGCCTATGTTTCACAAGTTGGTTCTTTACGTCTTGAAGTAAGTCATGAAAGCTTAAATTTAAACGAGATAGAAAATAATATTGTTAGGTGTCCAGATCCAGTTTTGGCCGAAGAAATGATTAATCACATCATGGATGTCAGGAAGCAGGGAGACACTATAGGAGGAGTTGTATCATGCGTAATAAAGGGAACTCCTGTTGGATTAGGGGAGCCTGTTTTTGACAAGCTTCATGCTGAGTTAGGTAAGGGGATGTTAAGTATAAATGCTGTTAAGGGTTTTGAATTTGGTTCTGGCTTTGAAGGTGTTGCGTTAAAGGGTAGTCAGCATAATGATGAGTTTTACATTAGTGAGAAAGGTGTAAAGACAAAAACTAACTTATCGGGTGGAATTCAAGGAGGAATCAGCAACGGTGAGGATATTTACTTTAAAGTAGCGTTTAAGCCAGTAGCGACCATCATGCAAGACCAAAACTCGGTTGATAAAGATGGTGATTCCGTAGTGGTTTCGGGAAAAGGAAGACATGATCCATGTGTTGTTCCAAGGGCCGTTCCGATTGTTGAAGCTATGGCAGCGCTGACAGTAGTTGATTATTTGATGTTGAAAAAGACGAATCAACTGTCTGATTTATAATTTTATTTGAATCATTTCATTTTGAGTTAATCGAAATACATCCATGAGATCACTCATTATTTCTGAGGCATTTTCTGAATGGTTTAATTGGGAAGCCACTTGACCAATTTCTAATTCTCCGTTAATTAAATCTCCTTCAAATATTCCTTTTTTTGCTCTCCCTTTATTAAGTAGTTCACGTAGCTTTTCGATAGTAAAATTATGTTCGTAGGCTTGGATCACTTCTTTAAAAAATGGATTTTTGAGTAACCTAACTGGTGCTAACTCTTTTAATGTTAAGAGTGTCTCTCCTTCCTTAGCCTCTAGTACTATCTTTTTGAAGTGTTCATGAGCAGAAGATTCAGCACATACGGCATACCTGGATCCAATTTGAACCCCATCAGCTCCAAGAGACATTGTTGCAAACATACTTGCTCCCGATGCTATTCCTCCTGCTGCAGCAATTGGTAATGTACAAATGTTTTTTATTTCTGGAATTAGGCAAAGCGTAGTCGTTTCTTCTCTTCCATTATGTCCTCCCGCTTCAAACCCTTCAGCAATAATACCATCCACACCAGCATGCATTGCTTTCATAGTAAACTTTGAATTTGATACAACATGGAGCACAATGATTCCTTGCTCTTTTAATTTTTGAGTATACAGAGAAGGGTTGCCTGCTGAGGTTATTACAATTGGTACTTTTTTCTCTATTACTGTGTTGATGTGCTTAGAACTGTGTTTGTTCAGCAATGGAATGTTCACCCCGAAATTGGTTGTTCCAGCACTTCTAATTTTACTTATATGCTCTGCAAGAATTTCTTTTGACATTGACCCAGCGCCAATTACGCCTAGTCCGCCTGAGGCAGTGACAGCATGTGCTAATTTGTAACCGCTGCACCAAACCATTCCACCTTGAATAACAGGATATTTAATATTTAGCAGCTCGCATAACTTGTTTTTCATCGAGTAGGTCTTTAAATTAAGAATCAATTAAATTAGGTCTGAACAAATTTGTAGAAAAAAATCTACTTATGAATGCTCTTAATATCTTATTTGTATATTGAACAATTCAATGCTATTATTTAGAAAGACAATGGAGTTTAACGGTGATTTTTTTAAGAAACTCCTCGGGGCAGTTGGAGGGGGTATACTTGTTACTAAACAGGACGGAGAGATTGTTTTTATTAACGAAATGGCTTCCTTAATGTTTAAATATGAAAGCAATGAGTTGTTGGGCGAGAATTTGCGAATTATCATAGATTCCGATGATGTGAAAAGCACCGATGAGATCTTTAGGAACCTTAATTCCGGTGAAGAATTTACATTTCAATTGGAGAAAATTTTTCTTCAAAAAACAAAACAAAAATTTTATGGATTAGTTAAAGTAAGCTCTATAGAAATAGAAGGTGATAACTTTATGTCGATCTTCATCAATGATTTTGAATATCATCAGATGGCCAGAACTCGAATTGAGAGGCAGTATAAAAACATCATAGAATCAGCAACAGATGTTATTTTTACCGTAGATCCGAGTGGAAATTTCACCTATGTTAATGAGGTAACGGAAAGAGTTACCGGGATGTCATCTGATCAAATGTTGAAATCTAATTTTTCAGACTTACTAGCCGATTCTCATAAGGAAGAAGTTCAGAAGTTTTATGGAAATCATTTTTCACAAAAGAAGGACAACGTAAGTTATGTGGTTCCTATTAACAATGCTTCAGGCGAAATTGTTTGGTTAGACCAAAAGTTAAGTACAATATGGAATGAGTCCAAATTCAGGATAATCGGATATTCCGCGGTGGCGCGCGATGTTACTGAAGAATTTGAGCTCTCTGCAAAGCTTAAGGAAAGTAAAGAACGCTTAGCTACCATTTTCAAAAACATCAGTATTCCAATTATTATTTCTGACCCCGAGACTTGCAGTGTTGTTGAAATGAATGGGGTGGCTAGAAATCTGCTAGGATATTCAGAAGAAGAAAGTAGTCAGTTAAATTTAATTGACATTGAAGCTGATCGCGATTTTGAGAACATAAAAATGGCTCTAAAAAGAAGTGTTGATTATGGATTAGTAGAAGGTGAGACTAGGTGGAAAACGAAAGATGGGCATATTTTAGATATGACGTTAAAAAATTCACTAATTCAAATTGATGGAAAAAATAGAGTTCTTTCTGCTTGTGGAAATATCACAGAGTTGAAAAGTCAAAACATGGCTCTTAAAGTTATTGAGGGAGAGTTAGGTGATCTTAATAATCAGCTTATTGAGGAGATCAGGTTGAGGAAAAAGATTCAGTTGAACTTAGTTAACACTGAAGAGATAGAAAGAAAGAGAATAGCAAGGGAGCTCCATGATGGGCTAGGTCAAAAGCTAACCGCAGTGAAATTCACTTTAGGCGCGGTAAGAAGGAGTGCTTCATTGGAGGAGTCTCAATTAGAGATATTGTCGGAATCGATTACTTTAATTGAAGAGACGATGGGTGAGGTTAGGGAAATAGCGCATGATTTAATTCCTGCGGTGTTAAAAGATTTTGGACTTCAAGCTGCAATTTCAAAAATTTGTGAGCGAGCTGATAAGTTTAACCACTTTGAAGTAACGTATGACACAAAAGGTGATATACCAGTAATGGCTGAACACGTGGAAACTGCGATTTATCGAATTGCTCAAGAAATCATGAACAATGCTGCAAAATATTCAAAGGCTGAAAATGTTCAAGTAAAATTGAGTTTTATAAAAGGGAATGTGGAGCTATTCATTAAAGATGATGGTGTTGGGTTTGATTTGAATAAAAGTTTACAGGGTGCTGGAATAAATAATATAAAAGAAAGATGCGCGATGATTGATGCTAAGTGCAATATTAGCAGTGTTTTAGGTCAAGGTACTTTGACTGTAATAAAATATAATATAATATAGAATTATGGAACGAATTAAATTATTGCTGGTTGACGATCATCACATTGTTCGTCATGGATTGAAATTATTGTTCAGTTCTGATCCTGAAATTGATGTTGTTGGTGATGCTGGGAGTGGAAGCGATGCTTTAGCGTTTTTGGCGAAAACCCAAGTTGATGTTGTTGTGTCTGATATAACGATGGAGCCAATGGATGGGATAGAGTTAACAAAGAACATTAAAAAAGACTTTAAAGACATTCAAGTTTTGATGTTGACAATGCATCTTGATGAAGAATACATTACTGGTGCAATGGCTGCTGGAGCAAAAGGCTATCTCGTTAAAGATTCTAGTGAGAAAGATATTTTAGATGCGGTCAAAGCGGTTCAGAAGGACGAAATCTATTTGACAAAAAAGGTTTCGGATATTCTTGCAAAATCTTTGTTGAGAAAATCTCATAATAAGTCTGTTGAACAAGAGTTAAAACTGACTAAAAGAGAAAAGGAAATTTTAGGATACATTGTGCAGGGCTTGAATAACAGAAAAATAGGAGGGCGCCTTGATATTAGTGAGAGAACTGTTAATGCTCACAGGTACAATATGATGAAGAAGTTGAAAGCAAATAACACTGCCGATTTGGTTCGGATATCTTTAAAATACGATTTAGTAAAATAATCGGAATTAATATTGTTGATAAGAGGTTCCGTCATTTGACTGGGCCTCTTTTTTTTGGCCATTATTTCTGCTGGTAATACTGTACTGTTAACAAAGCGTTAACTTATGAACATTTGAAAAAATAGAAAGATAAAACAATGAATTAGGCTAAGCAAATTCGTTATTTTGTAGCTTGTATAAATAACGACTTTTTATCAGAAATAATGGCAAAGGAGAAGCGAATTAAAAGTGCACTAATATCAGTTTTTGACAAAGAAAACTTGGGTGAAATAGTGTTGAAGTTGAATGAATTAGGAGTTGAAATATTTTCAACTGGAGGGACACAGACTTTTATCGAGTCTTTAGGAGTTCCAGTAATTCCTGTTGAAAATGTGACTGACTATCCATCCATCTTAGGAGGAAGAGTGAAAACACTGCATCCTAAAGTTTTTGGAGGTATATTAGGGCGTAGAGATTTGCAAAGTGATAAGGATCAAATGACCCAGTATGCGATACCTGAAATTGATTTGGTGATCGTAGACTTATATCCTTTCGAAAAAACAGTAGCCAGTGGCGCTGATGAAGCCGATATTATTGAAAAGATTGATATAGGAGGTGTTTCTCTGATAAGAGCAGCTGCAAAAAACCATAAGGATGTGGTAATCGTTCCTTCTCAAAACCAATATGGACAATTGTTGGCTTTATTAAAAGAAGGGAATGGCGAAACAAGTATTGAAGAAAGAAGGACTTTAGCAAAAGCTGCGTTTAATGTAAGTTCACATTATGATACAGCGATATTCCGATATTTTGACGCAGATGAAAAAACTTCCTTTAAAGAAAGTTTTGAAATCTCTCAAACTTTAAGATATGGAGAGAATCCACATCAAAAAGGAGCGTACTTTGGAGATTTGTCAGCCATGTTTGATAAGCTTAATGGAAAAGAGTTGTCCTATAACAATTTGTTAGATGTTGATGCTGCTGTGAATTTAATGGCGGAATTTAACGAAACTACTTTTGTTATTTTGAAACACAACAATGCTTGTGGAGTTGCAAGTCGGCCTAAATTAATTGACGCATGGACTGACGCTTTATCTGGTGACCCAGTTTCTGCATTTGGAGGTGTGTTAATTACCAATGTAGAAGTAGATAAAGAAACTGCGGAGGAAATTCAAAAATTGTTTTTTGAAGTATTAATAGCTCCTTCTTATTCAGCTGAAGCTGAGGAAGTTTTGAAACAAAAGAAAAACAGAATTATCTTGGTGCAAAAGCCATTAAAGACGGCTTCAGTTACTTATCGAACCGCCTTAAATGGAGTTTTATTTCAAGAAAAGGATTTAAAGATGGAAGGTGAAAGTGAATTCACTTCCGTTACTGATACAAAACCAACTGCACAAGAAATTAAGGACATGGAGTTTGCTAATAAAGTTTGTAAACACACCAAATCTAATACTATAGTTTTTGCTAAAGACAATCAATTAATTTCAAGTGGAACTGGGCAGACGTCGCGAGTAGATGCATTAAGACAAGCGGTTGAGAAGGCCGCTGCCTTTGAGTTTAGCTTGCAAGGTGCTGTGATGGCCTCTGATGCTTTCTTTCCTTTTCCAGATTGTGTTGAATTAGCGAAGAATGCTGGAGTCACAGCCGTTGTGCAACCAGGAGGCTCTATAAAAGACCAAGAGTCAATTGACTATTGTAACGCAAATGGCTTAGCAATGGTTACGACAGGAGTAAGACATTTTAAGCACTAGTTTATATTTGAATTATAACCAATAAGCAAAATTAACAAATGGGATTATTTAGTTTTTTGAATCAGGAAATCGCGATTGACTTGGGTACTGCTAATACCTTAATCATTGAAAATGATAAAGTAGTTGTTGATGAACCATCAATTATTGCGAAGAACAGACTGACTAATGAAGTCATGGCTATTGGGAAAAAAGCTATGCAAATGCATGGTAAAACTCATGAAAATATCAAGACAATCCGTCCTTTAAAAGATGGTGTAATTGCTGATTTTCATGGAGCAGAAGAAATGTTAAGAGGTTTTATCAAAATGATCAATTTTGGTAAAAAGAGATGGTTGAGTCCAACCAACATCAGAATGGTAATTTGCATTCCTTCTGGAATTACCGAAGTAGAAAAACGTGCTGTAAAGGATTCGGCCGAACATGCTGGAGCTAAAGAAGTAAGGCTAATTCAGGAGCCAATGGCTGCTGCTATTGGAATCGGAATTGATGTTGAGGAGCCAATGGGAAACATGGTGATTGATATTGGAGGTGGAACAAGTGAGATTGCAGTTATAGCGTTAGGAGGGATCGTTTGTGATAAATCTATACGTGTAGCTGGAGATGAATTTACTCAAGATATTGAGGATTATATGAGAAGACAGCACAACATACTTGTTGGTGAACGCTCCGCTGAAAGAATCAAAATTGAAGTTGGTGCGGCAATAACTGATTTAGATGTTCCGCCTGAAGACTATGCTGTGCATGGAAGAGATTTAATGACAGGTATTCCAAAAGAAATAACGGTCTCTTATAAAGAGATTGCTCACTGCTTAGATAAAAGTGTAAGTAAAATAGAGGCGGCTGTTATGAGTGCCTTGGAAATGACACCTCCTGAATTATCTGCGGATATATACAGAGTTGGAATTTATTTAGCTGGTGGAGGATCGATGTTAAGAGGTTTAGATAAAAGGATATCATTAAAAACTAAACTTCCCGTACACGTTGCAGAAGATCCATTGAGAGCTGTTGCGAGAGGAACTGGAATTGCCTTGAAGAATTTCGACAGGTTCCCGTTTTTGATGAAATAATAAACTGTTATTAAGTTGGTCAATTTATAATGAATAGATTAGTTAGAATATTTTCTAAGCACTATGTTTTAATCCTGTTCATTTTTCTTCAAGTTGTTTCTCTGGTTGTTATTTTTCAAGGAAAAAACTATCATCGAAGTATTTTTATTAATTCGCTCAATGATTTTACTGGAGGAACTTACAGTATGATCAGTAACTATCAACAATACTTTAATTTGAAGGAAGACAACTTGTCTCTTTCGATGCAAAATGCTGATTTATTAGCGGTCGCTCCCTCTTCAATACAAAAAGTTAATTCTGAATATATTCTGGCTTCTGACAGTTTATATAGACAGAAATATGTTTTCAGAAATGCTCAAGTAATTGATAATTCAATTAACAAGAAGAATAATTTTTTCGTTTTGAATTTAGGTGCAAACGACGGTATGATGGCAGAAATGGGAGTGATCACAGGTAACGGAGTCGTTGGAATGATAGTCCAAGTTTCTGATCATTTTTCAAAAGCAATATCATTCTTAAACTCTGATACAAGGGTGTCTTGCAAGGTTAAGAGAAATGATGCTGTAGGGATATTATATTGGGACGGATTAGATTCAAAATCGGCTGTACTAGAAGATTTGCCATTAACTACTCAAATCCTTGAAGGAGATACGATTATGACCTCTGGGTATTCTTCTATATACCCCAAAGGGATTATAGTTGGAGTAGTTACAAGTGTGAAGGAAAATTTTGAAAAGCAAATGTTAGATATCCATATTGACCTCTCATTAGATTACAATACCATTAATCATGTTTATGTAGTCGAGAACTTATACAAAGAGGAATTGCAATATCTAAAAAATACGCCGATTAATGACTAAGAACATTAGGTACTACTTCATTTGGTTTATCGCCTTGCTGTTTCTGCAGGTAGTCGTTTTAAGTAATTTAAATGCTAGTAAGTATGTATTCCCGTTTGTGTATGTATTATTCTTGTTAATGTTACCCAAGGTTGTTCCAAGATGGCTTTTACTAGTGTTAGGGTTTGCACTAGGTTCAATTGTTGATGCTTACTTACATTCGTATGGAACTCATGCGTTTTCTTGTACAATTATTGCTTTTGTTCGTCCTTTTGTATTGGCTACTGTTGCCCCAAAGGATTTTTCTTCAGATGAGGGAGTTATTTCAGTTTATGATATTGGATTTAAAAAGTATCTTTTATATGCTGGAGTATTAGTATTTATTCATCACTTGTTCGTTTTTTTGATAGACGAACTCCGTGTAGCTGATATTTTTACTTTAATTAAACAATTGTTGGTAAGCAGCACAGTTACAATTTTCCTGATCTTTTGTTTGCAATACATTTTTAACAAGAAAAAATGATGGTGCAATGAGTGGAGTGGGGAGTCGGAAGTATTTTGTGGGTGGGTTTTTTCTTTTTTTCGCTGTACTGTACATATTACGTGTTTTTTATATTCAAATTTTCACTGATCAATATTTCGAGCGAGCAAAAAGAATTTCAATTGAAAAAATAGAAGAGTATCCAATGCGTGGTAATATATATGATCGCAATGGAAAAGCTCTTGTGCAAAATGAAATTGCCTATGATATCATGTATACTCCATATCGATCGAAAATTGATACCCAGAAATTTTGTAATCTCTTAGGTATTGATACCGTAGAATTTAATTATAGGGTAAAGCGGGCAAAACGATACTCCTATAGAAAAGCATCAGTATTTGAACCATTAATTACCAGTAGCGAGTTTGGCCCAATTCGGGAGAAGCTTCATCAATTTAAAGGCATAAATGTTAAAAACAGAACAGTTAGAAAGTATCCGTATTCGGCAGGGGGTCATGTTTTAGGATATTTGACGAGGGTCAATGAAAGACATATAGAAAGGGACAAATTTTACGGAGACAATGATTATATAGGTAGTTCTGGGATAGAAAGTTACTATGAGAAGGAATTGAGGGGTAAGAAAGGGTATAAGTACTTCTTAAGAGATATTAATGGTAACCCGATCTCTTCATACATGAATGGGGAATTAGATGAAACTCCTGTTTCCGGATCAAATTTAACTTTGTCAATATCTGCCGATCTTCAGCTATATGGGGAGCAACTAATGAAAGGTAAACGAGGAGCCATAGTGGCAATAGAGCCAACAACAGGAGAGGTTCTTGCGATGGTTTCAGGTCCGACCTATGATCCTAACAAGTTGGTGGGGAGAAAGTTCAGCGAAAATTATTTTGAGCTCGAGAACAACCCAAATAAAATACTGTATCAGCGGGCATTAAAATCAACACAGCCTCCTGGTTCAATCATAAAAACAATGCAAAGTTTAATTGCCTTGGATTTGAAAGTTGCCAATGAAAATACAAAGTATGCATGTAACAAAGAGTTAGTTGGATGTCACAACCATACAAGTCCACTTAATTTACCTCAGTCTATTCAGAACTCCTGTAATCCTTACTATTTTAAGTTGGTACAAAGTATCTTTTATAATGGTCGACAAACTGGTAATATGGGGCAGCTGAGAAAGGGGATGGACAAGTGGGAGGAATATGTCAGGTCCTTTGGTTTTGGCAGTAAAATGGGGATTGATGTATACGGGGAAAAAGAAGGGAATGTTCCAGATTCCCGAGAGTATGACTTGATTTATGGTAAGAACAGATGGAATTACCGAACGATTTATTCTTTGTCAATCGGGCAAGGTGAGTTTTCACTAACACCCTTGCAAATGGCAAATTTAGCGGCAGTAATTGCCAATAAGGGATATTATATTACTCCTCATTTTATCAAGAAAATAAATGATTCAGTGGTTGATTATTCAGTAGATCAACATAAACATCAGACGATGGTGGATAAAAGCCATTTTGATTTGGTACAGAAAGGCATGCAGTGGGTAGTTGAGGAGCCTGGGGGTACAGCGTCAAGGGCAAGAATAGACAGTGTTGTAATATGTGGTAAAACCGGTACTTCACAGAACCCACACGGAGAAGATCATTCAGTTTTTATTGCTTTTGCTCCAAAAGAAAATCCCACAATCGCAATTGCAGTATTTGTAGAAAATGCAGGTTCTGGTGGTATAATGGCCGCTCCAATAGCTAGTTTGATGGTGGAGAAATATTTGAAAGGTAAAGTGTTGAGAAAGGAACTAGAAGAGAAAATCATAACGACTAAACTGTACGAATAGTGGATTCGAATCGAAAAAACATATTGTATAATATTGACTGGGCGATCGTCCTTATTTTCTTGTTTTTGGTACTTTTTGGAGTGACTAATATTTATGCAGCGGATTATAATCCAGATTTTGATTTTCTAGATTTATCAAGGAGATCTGGTAAGCAATTCATGTGGATTGGAATTAGTGTTCTTGTTGCTTTTGTCATATTGTTACTTGACAGCAGGTTTATTTACAAAATGACGTTCCCTTTGTTTTTTGTTGTTCTGATATTACAAGTGATTGTAGTTTTGTTTGCAAAGGAAGTTAATGGTGCTAGGGCATGGTTGGAAGTTGGTCCTTTTAAAGTCCAGCCTTCTGAATTTTGCAAATTTTCTACAGCGCTTGTCCTAGCTGTTTATTTGTCCAAAATAAATATTAGAATCAAGAAAGAAACCACTTCAATAACTAATTTGGGTGTATTCTTTTTTAAGATGTTCAGTGGAAAAAAAGTGTGGTCTATTAGAGATATAAGTATTTCACAGCATGTCATTCCATTAGCAATAATTTTTGCACCAATTATATTGATAAGATTGCAAGATGATACTGGAACTGCCATTGTGTTTTTCGCCCTGTTCTTTGTTCTATTTAGGGAAGGGATAATAGGTAACTCGATGTATTTGGCTTTGGTTGTAATTTTTATAACCATTTTGACCTTAATGCTTGGTAAAGCAGCTACCATTGCTATTCTTGGTTTCATAGGGTTTCTCATCTATGCAGCATTTATTAAAAATACTCAGGTAGCAATGTTCAGTATTGGAATAATGATTTTCTTTTTAATTTGCAGAGCAGTATTTAATTTGAACCCCGCAATAGATACTTATGTTGTACTGTGTTGGATTGCCATCAGTTTTATTCAAAACTTCTTTAAAAAAGAAGCATGGAAGCGAGTTGAAAAAATTGTGATTGTTGGCGCAGTTCTTTTATCGATTGGTTATGTATATAGTGTCAATACATTTTATGATATCCTTCAGCCACACCAGCGGGTAAGAGTGGATCTTATATTAGGTAAAATACAAGATAGACATTTGGGTTTTCAAACAGAACAAAGCATGAACGCTATTGGTTCAGGGGGGGTTCTTGGTAAAGGTTTTTTGAATGGGGCAATAACAAAAGGTCACTGGGTACCTGAACAAAGTACCGATTATATTTTTTCAACTGTCGGTGAAGAATGGGGTTTCTTAGGTTCTTTTACTGTTATTTCTCTTTTTATATTTCTAATTCTTAGAATATTATATCAAGCCGAAAAACAAAGAAATTCAGCCTATAGGATATATGGTTACGGAGTAGCGTCAATATTGTTTTTCCACTTACTAGTGAATATTGGAATGACCATTCAAGTGATGCCTGTTATAGGGATTCCTCTTCCCTTTTTCAGCTACGGAGGATCTTCCCTTTTGTCGTTCACGGTATTACTCTTCCTGTTCGTAAAGTTTGATAGTCAGAAATTAGACGGACTTTAGGATCAAAAGAAAACGTACCTGATTGATTTGATAAAAACAGCTTTAGCGAATTAATGTAATGGTTCCAGTTTTATCAATGACTTTGTTGTGGTAATTTTCATCATACCCCGTAATCTTAGCCATCCATACGTAGACATCTTGTGGAACTATGTGACCGTCTATGGTCCCATTCCAATGCTCGTTGCCATCAGAGCTTTGGAAAACAATTTCGCCCCACCTATTGAAAATGGTTAATTCATATGTTTCGGCATTGTGGCCCACAATCGCAAACGTTTCGTTGATTCCGTCACCATTTGGAGAAAATGTATTTGGAACAAACAATGAAATTGGACATTTTTCATTCACTTCAATTTCTTGAGTAACAGCGCAATTAATGTTGTTATAAACCTTAACAGAGTATAAGCCTTGATTTTGCACTCCAGCTATTGGCGCTGTGCTCGTAGAATGTGACCAGTCGTAATTATCTGCTACAATGTTTGTGAATACAGTAAAATTGTGATCATATTCAAAACAATGACTTAATGGATCTGTTTTAATTACTTCAGGGAAAGGATCAAAACTCATCGATAAACTGTCTGTTGTTGTACAGGTGTTTCCATTTAATGTTAAACTTGTTGACGCATAAATAACTCCTGATGTAGTTACTGTGTGTTGATTTCCCGTGCTTCCATCTGACCATAACACAGAATTAACTGCAGTAGCGTCTATGGTAATTGATTCTCCTTCGCAGGCAATTGAATCACCTTCAATTGTAATGGTTGGATAGTCTACAGAAATTAGCGTGGTAGAGTCACTGGCTGAACAGAATTTTGTACCAATATTCAATAGAGCTGTTACTACATGTGTTCCGTCCAAACTTGTGTTTAATCCGCCGTCAATATTATCACCAGGAGACTGCCAGGTGTATGTGTAGTTTGGATCTATTGAGTTTGGGTTAAGGATTGTTGTCGTTCCCGTGCAGTGATAGTGAACGTCGTTAAGATCAACACTAATGTTTTCGAAATTAACGGGTAAGGCTGTTCCTGTGGTTGTACATCCCAATGCATTTGTTAGAGTTAGTGTTAATATATCATGTCCATTCGTCACGTTAGTAGTGCTACTCGTTGTTCCGTCAGACCACAAATGTGTGTCGATAGTGTTGCCAGAAGAAACAATAACCGTATCATCAATGCAGGCAATGTTGGTTGAGTTATTCATGTTTATAACTGGTTTTCCTGCTACAATTATTGAAACTTGGTCAGTGGCTTCACAATTATCTGAATTACGAACCGTGACGCTATATATGCCCGTAAGGCCAACCATTAATGTTCGGGCTGTAGTGCCATCACTCCATAAAAAGGTGCTTCCGTTGTTCAGGGCATCTAAAGTTGCGGAGTTCCCTTCACAAAGATTTTGTTCATTTCCTAAGTCAACCACGATTGGTGCGCCTAGATTAATGTTGATTGTATCACTTTTTACACAACCATTAACATCAGTAACTTTAACAAAGTATTGTCCCGCAGCTATAATGTTGATGCTCTGATTAACAGCGCCAGTGCTCCACTCGTAAGAACTCCCTGGATTCGCAGCATTTCTTGTGTAAAAGATAGTTCCGCAAAAAGTAGAATCTGCACCTAAGTCAACCGTCATATTACTGCTGCTCAGTGCTAGAGTTATAGAATCTCGTGTTGTACAATTATCAGTATTCGTAACATCTACATAATAAAGACCTGCTGCATTGGTGCTAATTGATTGGGTCAAAACACCTGTACTCCAAAAGAATGTACTACCGGTATTACTAGCATCAAGTGTGTTATTGATTTCGTTGCAAGAAGTAATGTCCTGTCCTAAGTCAACAATAGGCGACACACCTAATGTCACGATTACTGTATCTCTGCCTTCGCAATTGTTTGCATCTGTTACTTGCACATCATATGTTCCTGCCAAACTAACAGTGATTCCCTGAGATGTTTCAGCAGTGTTCCATAAATATGTCGCTCCCACGATTCCAGTGTTAATAATTAAATTATTTCCACTACAAACAGTTGTGTCATTTCCTAATTGAACAGATAAACTATTTGAAAATTGGACAATAATTGTATCTGTACCAAAACAGTTTGCACCAGCCGATGTCACTCCAACATAATATGTGCCAGGGGAACTAACTAAGATTGTTTGATTGGTAGAAGTTGTATTCCATAAATAGCTATTGCCTGCACCAGCATCTAGCAATAAATTATTTCCATTGCACATAGTTGTATCCATTCCTAAAGAAACGACTGGACCAGCTTTTGAAGTTACGATAACGGTGTCTTTCCCAACACATCCTCCATTTACAGTTACAATCACAGAGTAAGTCCCTACAATTGAAGCGTCAATTGTCGCAGCAGTAGTTCCTGTGTTCCACAAATAAGTGGCATTGGGTGTTGTAGCGTCTAGTCCAAATGACTCACCAGTACATAATGCAGTGTCAACACCTAAATTGATCGACAACGATCCGATACTTACTTCAATACTATCCGATTCCGAACATCCATCCCCATTGGTAACATCTACATAATATTGTCCGGCTGTATTCACCGATAGTGTTTGTCCGACAGTTCCATTATTCCACAAATAAGTCGAGCCGACATTAGCTGCATCCAGTGCAAGTGAACTGCCAGTGCAAATAGTAGTGTCGCTACCTATACTTACAACAACTGAACTGCTGGTTACGATTATAGTGTCTGATGATGAACAGTTATTCGTAGTCACATCCACATAGTAAGTGCCACCGATATTTATAGAAATCGTCTGAGAGGTAGCAGTCGTGTTCCATAAATAGTTAGAAGCTCCAGCTCCTGCATCTAGTGTGGTAGAGATTCCAGAACATAAGGTTAAATCTGTGCCTAGGTTAACAATTGGGAAGGTATTGGTGGTAAGTATAATACTATCAGACCCTTGGCAACCCGCTGAATTTGTAACTGTCAGGCCATAGGTCCCTGATGCTCCTACAATTATGTTTTGTGTATTGTCTCCAGTGTTCCATAGATATGTGCTCCCTGGATTACCGGCATCAAATGTAATGTTATCTCCCATGCAAATTGATGTGTCATTTCCTAAGTTCACAACTAGTCCAGTTGTTTGTGTAACTACTATTGTATCGTATCCTTTACATCCAGAATTGGTAGTTACTTCTACAAAGTAACTACCAATTGCTCCTGCTACTATATTTTGAGTGCTTGCTCCGGTGTTCCATAAATAAGTATTACCAGGATTTCCTGCATCTAAATTTAAATTGATTGTACCGCAAAATGAACTGTCTGGCCCTAAGTTAACTGTCAGCGCTCCTCCTGTACTTACACTGATAGTGTCTGATACTGAACAGCCCGTTGAATTAGTTACTTCTGCAAAATATGTTCCTGCACCGGTAGTGTTTATAGTTTGGCTAATTGCTCCAGTATTCCATGTATATGTTGAACCTACATTTCCTGCATCGAGGGTAATGTTTTGGGCTCCGCATACGCTAGTGTCATTTCCTAATGATACAGTTGGAGCGTTGTCAATTGTAAGATTGAAAGTGTCTTTAATTTCATCATTACAAACATCCGTGAGAGTAAGAATGTATTCCGTAGTTACTGTTGGGCTAAATGTTGCGTTCGGAGTGACAGGACTAGTACTTAATATGCCAACAGTTGGATTCCAAGAGTTAATAGTGTAGTTATTTCCTAAACTAGTCAAGGCTACAGTTGCAGAATCTCCCAAACATATTGTTTGATCTGGAATGTCGGTTAAATTCGTTGCGTCAATACACACCTGGTGGTGGCTAAATTTATCACCCGTAGCTGCTGAAAATCCCCAATGGACATCAGAAATTCCTCCGAAAACATCTTGAATCATGTCTCCGGAATAAGACAAGATTTCTACACAATTGATGTCAACTGTAAATTTTTGGGCTACCGCATCCCACTCAAATCGGCAATTGTACCATTGACCATCTGTGACATTACCGTTCCCTGCTTTTATTCCTACAGGTCCATCCAAAGGAGTGTAGGTGCTGTGATCGGGTTGGCCATTTTGAACAATTGCAGCATGGTGATATCCCGGGTCCCAGCCGTTTGCATAAGTGTCAAATTCTACAACAAGAGCTGGGGTTATTCCTCCAACCCCCAAAGCAGCACCGGGGTTTCCCACATTTGCGCTAATTGGTTGAAGAGCAAATGCAATTCCATCCGCGCCCTTTTCCCAAAAAGGTTTGGTTCCAAAATTTAGCCTTCCAGTCACAACAAATGAATTATTTAAAGATACTTTATTGGGTGACCAGACGGAACCTAATTGACCTTTAGCATTTGGAGTTAATTCATAACAACCAGCTCCTTGATCGGACGCATCCCCATTAACGGTAAATAATTGAGCATTACTTATTGCAGGAATAAGTAATATAGCGAGTAGCACTACAGAAAGACGAAAAGCGTTTTTCGGAAAGGAAGACTTAATTATATCAGGGTGATTAGTAGTCAATAGTTAGGTTACAAAATGAGTGATGTCAAAATACACAATATGTATAACAAAGGCAAGCTCAAATAGTTACGCCCCCTCTTGTTTTTATTATCTTTACTGCGCAGTAAGTGTGCTAGATGGTTTGCGAATAATAAATTAGGAAGATTCAGTGAAAAGAAAACAAAACGATATTAAACTTGGAGACGCTCTAACTGAGTTGATGGATACCTATAAGTTAACTGCTAAACTCAATGAAATAAAGTTGGTAGAATCCTGGCCGAAAGTTCTGGGAAAGGTAATCGGAAATCACACGGAGAAAATCTGGATCAAAAACAATCAGCTTTTTGTAAAATTGGATTCAGCAGTTTTAAAAAATGAACTGATGTACTCTAAGAGTAAAATTGTGGTGTCTTTGAATGAATTCGTTGGAACTGAAGTAGTAAATGATTTAGTCTTTGTTTGATTAAATCAGAAAAAGTCCGTCATTTTTTTTTATTATCCTTCTCGACGTAAGTGTAAAATATCTTAACTCGGTTACTTTCTCCGTCAGATATCTTCTCATCATCACTTTTAGATTCGTTTGAATCCAATTCCAAATTTATTTGTTCATCAGTTTTCCAGTAATCTGGTCCAAAAAGTATTTCATTGTTTAAATTCTCGTCATTTAAAGGGTGATCTGCTACCTTAGGGATGTATTTTCTGTAAAAGAAAGCGAGGATGACTCCCCACAGTAAACTAGCTAAATGACCTTCCCATGAAATTTGCTCATCAATGGGGAATATGCCCCAAATCATACTTCCATATAGAAAAACTGTTAGTAGGCTGATTGCCATTAAGTGTTTGTTGTTACTTACTATTCCGCCTACTAAAACGAAAGAAAAAAGTCCGTACACAAGTCCGCTGGCGCCAATGTGATTTCCCACTCTTCCAAAACACCACAGCCAGGTTCCACCTCCAATAATTAACCAAATAAAGACCTTATACGGCAAGTTCTTATAGAAAAAAAATAATGCTGATCCCAGTACTAATAAAGGCGTTGTATTACTGATTAAATGATTAAAATCTTTGTGTAAAAAAGGCGAGGTAAATATGCCAAACAAACCTTTTAGTTCACGAGGATAAACTCCCAATTTATGTTCGATTCCATATTGAACGTCATAGATCCAAACAATCCAACATGCCGCAATGAATAGAACGGGCCAAAAAAAGTAGACCCATAATCTAGGGGTTTTAATTGCCATTTATATTTACTGAAAGGTGTAAAATAAGTAGGAAGAGAGAATCCCGAAAAGCATAATAATTTTTAATATTCTACTCGCCTTCTCGTAATCCATTTCCGTTTTAAAACTAAGCCAGATTATGTATAAACTTGGTAATACCAGCGTGAAGAAGATGTAGCCATGAAAAATTATTGAATCAAAAGGAGGGGATTGTAATTTTATGTAATAAACCAATAGAACACCACTCACTGCCAAGACTAGTAATGCCCGAACAATCCATAAAGTATTACTAGTTCCGATTGCCAGAGGTAGCGTATCACCATCTAGTTTTTTATCGCCTTCAAGGTCTTCTAAATCTTTGATGATTTCTCTGATTAAAGTATAGATGAACGCAAATATTGCTAGTACTAAAGTGTAATTCCAGAATCCAGACAAGGGACCAACAGCAAAATATGAATTGTATTGTATTTCGAATACTTTATCGTAGCTAGCGATGTAGCTGCGCGTTTCAAAACAAAAATAGGTCAGGGGTACTAGTGCCGAAAGAATTGAAACAATTATGTTTCCAATCAAGATAGAGCTCTTAAAATAACTAGAATATATCCATAAAAGGGCACTGGAACCTAAGTGGAAAATTATTAATTGATAAAGTTTTAATTCACTCGCTAAATATAGTCCCAAACCTATTCCCGACAGGGTTAAGCCAAAATATAATAATTGTGCCTGATTTTCGCTCAGTACATCTAAGAGCAATGTTTGATCACTTTTGTTTACGCGATCTGCAAGAGTGTCATTCATATCATTGATGACATATCCACCAGCAGCAACTAGCACAATACTAATCGTCAACAGTAGCGTATGTAGAAAGGTAAAAGCTGATGGGAGTCGTATGAGGCCAGTATTGGTAAGTGTTTCAAAGACCCAGTATTTTAAACTAAAAATAATTACAGCAATTATTGCTAAGTTCTTCCATCTTAAGAAATGCAGGTACTTTACCATAAAACAGAGCTGTTATTGTTGCTAGCATCTCCTTGATTAAACCATTTTTTTTGACAACGTAACACTTTTTCAATGATATCTCTTCCTGCTCCTTCTCCTCCTTTTTTATTCGAGATGTACTTTGATATTTCAAGGATTTCAGTCGCTGCATCTGAGGGACAACATGGTAAGGCTACATCTCTCATTACAGGATAATCAGGGATGTCATCACCCATGTAGGCAATCTCTTCATTTTTTAAGTCGTAGGTGATTTTCACTTCGTCAAATACATCTGCTTTGTCGGCAGCACCAAGATACACATCATGAATTCCAAGTCCTTGCAGTCTCGTTTTTACTGCTTCCGATTTACCCCCAGAAATGATGATAACTTTGTACCCTAGTTTAACTGCCAGTTGCAAAGCAAAACCATCTTTGATATTCATTATTCTTGTTTGAGCGCCATTTTCTTGCACAATTACTTGACCATTTGTAAGCACTCCATCTACATCAAAGATGAATGTTGAAATGGCGCTTAAGACTTGAGGGTATTCCATGTTGATTTGTTTCGACTCGAAAATAAAGATTTTTCTGACAGTAAAGAAAAGAGGGTAAGTTAAGAGATCAAAAAAATGAAATAAATGTTTGCCTAAAAAAAAGACCCGCTCTTATTTTGAACAGGTCTTTTTTGAAATATATTATTTAATTCTTCTAGTGCTTAGACAAATAATCTGCTACTCCAGAAGCATCAGCTTTCATTGCTTCTTCACCTTCTTTCCAGTCTGCTGGACAAACTTCACCATGCTCTTCCGTGAAATTCAAAGCGTCAACCATTCTCAATGCTTCATCAACAGATCTTCCTAATGGCAAGTCGTTTATTACTTGGTGTCTCACAACTCCTTTTGTGTCAATTAAAAACAATCCTCTGTATGCAACAGGGGCTCCGTCAAAAGTAGAATTTCCATCTTCATCGATGTCATAATCTCCAGCTAAAACATCATAGTTTTCAGCTATTGATTTTGATAAATCGGCAACCAAAGGGTAAGTAACTCCTTGAATTCCTCCATTGTTTTTTGGTGTATTTAACCACGCCCAGTGAGAAAATTTTGAATCTACAGAACAACCAACTACTGCAGTGTTTTTGCTTTCAAAATCAGCTAATTTAGCTTGAAATGCGTGCAATTCAGTTGGGCAAACAAATGTGAAATCTAAAGGGTAGAAAAAGAACACTACATTCTTTCCTAAATATTGATCTAACGAGAAATTTTCAGCAAATTCACCTCCGTTAATAACTGCGTCAGTACTAAAACTTGGCGCTTTTTTTCCTACTAATACTCCCATTTTTCTTTGATTTAAATTAATTTACCACAAATGTATCCATAATACAGTCAAATCGAAATACAAAGAGAATAGAATTTTACTATCAGAGTATTCAATTATTTTTATCCCAGCAAAGGTAAAGAAGACAAAATTGCAATGGTGAATCCTATGATAATTGCAATAAATTTATAAGTATTGAAACTATGGTTTTCATTGATTTCATAAAGGATTGTAGTTGAAATGTACAAGAATATACCCACTACAAAGGCCATGAAAAATTGATGGTACTGGTGCAGGAATTCAATTTCTTGAGCTAGTAGAAGCCCAAGTGGTGTCATTAATGAAAATGCAAGAATTATTAAGTAAGCATAGATCTTTTTTGTGAAAGACTGACTCACGATGGTTCCTAAAAAGATAGCGACAGGAATTTTATGCAGTACCAATCCCCATAAAAAATATTCAGAAGTGTCACTGTGATGATGTCCTTCGTGCACCGCAAGAGGAGAAGCTTCAAATATACTGTGCACGAACAGTCCAATGATTGCAGAAATACTTAGTTTGTTTTTGCCATGAGAGTGATAGTGTCCATGATCAAGTCCTTTAGTTAAGAACTCTATGACAATTTGAAAACTGAATCCCAACAAGATCCAAATTCCAACCATGGGTTCAAATTTATGAAAGACTTCAGGGATGAAATGTAAAATTGTAAGTCCAAAAAGGAACGCCCCTGAAAAGGAAAGTAAATTCTTGTAAAATTTATTATTTGTGATGCTGATGTTAATAAACAGAACGCCAACGACAAATGAACTTAAAAACAATATGCTTTGTATACCTAATGAATTCATTTTTTCGTCGCTATCAATATTAATCTGTTTGATGTTTTGATATGAGGGCTTAAATCATAATCCCCAAAAACGTGTTTTATTTCTAGCCCTGCAAAGCTAAAATATTTTTTAAATTCAGGTAGTGCTAGCAGTTTTACTTTTTCAGTGAAGATTCTCTCTTTGCCATCGGCAAAGAAATTAATTTCTTTTTGAACCTTATTATCTCTTATGTATCTAGTGATGTTGAAGGTGATTCCATCAATGGTTTTTGATTCTTCAGGAATCAGGGTGTCAATAACTTTGTCCTTATTCAAAAAATCTAAAACCAAGGTTCCTCCTTCCTTTAAAGAAATTGCAGCTGATAAAATTGCATTTTGCTCATCCCTGGAAGAACTGAAATAACCAAAACTGGTGAAAAGGTTCATTGAATAATCAAAATAGTTGGTACGGAATATGGAACGCATATCATGTACGTAAAAACTCAAGCCCTTTCTTTCTGTTTTTTTTGCTTCAGATATGCTACCTTCAGATAAGTCGTATCCAACTACTTGATGACCATGTTCTTGAATTTGATTTGCGTGTCTTCCTTTTCCACATGCTATATCTAAAAACTTAGAATTGTTCTTGGGATTAAGAAAAGCCAGTAAATTTTCTATAAATACTTTTGCTTCTTCGTTGCTTCGGTTTTGATACAATGTATGGTAGTACTCAGTATCAAACCAATTTTTAAACCATTCGTCTTGCATGAAACAAAGATAGTTTTATTTATTAAATGATTAGGTAATCTGGACGAGTTGTACAAGTCAGAAAATCTTTTAACTTTTAATTTTCCATCTCTTAACTACCAGCTGTAGAGTCATTAAAAAGACATGCGTAGTGTGGGCTATGCGGGAAAATACATTGCCAGTCGAAGAAAAAAATAACCTTCCTTGAAATTACCGAAAATTAGTATGTTTAAGTATATTTACCCAAGATATGACTTTCATGAGCTTTGATATATACAGTTTCTACAGAAAGATGGAGCACAATGATGTGATGCTGTCTTTCAAGGGAGATGTTACGTCAAATATGTTGGATTCTATGTTAATGATCATGGAATCTAAATTGGAAGATTTAGGAGAGCCAAATAAAGTCAAGAAGAAAGTCTATAATATACTTGTGGAATGTTTGCAAAACCTTTACCACCATCGTGATGAAATGAAACGTCCGGGGAAAGAGGAGGAAAGCGCTGCAATATTCATGATAGGTAAAAGTGACAAAGTATATAATATCATCACTGGGAATTACATTTTGACTAATAGAGTTGAAAGACTAAAACAGAGAATTGATCAAGTGAACAGTTTGGACAAGGAAGGATTAAAACTTCTTTACAAGGAAGTGCTTAACAATTCAGAAAGAAGTGATAAAGGAGGAGGAGGATTAGGGATTATTGATATTGCTAGGAAAAGTGGCCGTGAACTCGGATACGATTTTATGAAGGTAGATGATCAGTATTCATTTTTTAGTTTATACATTAAAATATCTCAATAATTGATTTATGGGTAAGATATCAATAGAAGGAACACCAAAGACACCTACAGTTAATTTTGACCCAGACACAGCTGTCATGGAATTAAAAGGGAGGTCAATCCCAGAAAATAGTATTGAGTTTTACAAGCCTGTAGTTGATGCCTTAGATGAGTATTCAAAAGATCCGTTAGGGACAACTAAGGTTAATATTCAACTGGAATACTTTAATACTTCTTCAAGTAAATGTATCCTTGATTTATTTAAAAAATTAGAAGGGATTCACTCTTCTGGAAAAGAAGTTGTTATCAATTGGTTTTACGAAGAAGATGATGAGGATATGTTGGAAGCTGGAGAAGACTACGAGGCTATAATCAAAGTACCTTTTAAAATGATTGAAGTAGAAGAATACTAGATAGCTTTTTTGCTGAGTTGATAGAAAACAATGTTGCTAGACTACTTAGTCACATTCTAAAAGTCTTACCCCATATATTACAGGAGATGCACCCGGGATCAAGCCCGTAGAAGATCCTTTTTCTCCAAATGCTAAAGTAGACGAAGATATTATTGTTGCACTATCTCCTTGTTCCATCAGAAGAACAACTTCTTCAATAGCTTTTATTACTTGCAATTCTTGACCAATATAAAAGTCCTGAGTTGTTGTTATGTGATCAGAATTTTTCTTTAGAACACCGCCATGATATCTGATTTTTATGTGTTTACCAAAGCCGGTAGTGATGGACGAGCGTTCATGGAGAATCTCATAATAAAGACCTGTTTCGCTCACTTGCATTTCCATGTTTTGATTACCTATATAATTTTCGATCACTTGGTTTTCAACGGAGTTAAAATTGACTGGTTTAAGCTTACTGACCCAGCCTAAAAACTCCTTTCTTTTGTTTAAGAACTCTTCCAAATTGTAAATTTTATCAATCAACAGTCTGTGATGCAGTTCTTCTTCAATATTGAGGTCAACATCACTTCCTGTGATGTGCTTGATCATTGATTTTTCAAGATCTCTGTTCTTTATAATAAAAACACCTTGTTCTTCTTCTTTCAGCTGTAAAATGGCTTCGAAAATTCCTTTTTTTGAAGTAAGACTGTCTATTTTAAGAAAAAGTCTATCCTTAAATAATTCGTCACCTTTTTCATTGGCAATTGTCCATTCAAATTGCACTAACGAACCTTCTACTACTGGTTTATCACTCTCGGAAAACCTTTCTAATTTCCAATTGATTCCTCCAGGGGATTTTATGTATCCTCCATTACTACCGCAAGAGTAAAGTATAGCAAAAAACAATGCCAGAATTAAATTAACCGTTCTATTCATTCTAAATTCAATAATTCTAATTTATATACTAAGCTTGAAAGAGACGGTATTTTATTGTCGTCGCCTGTAAGACCATGAGCCATGTATGACGGGATAATGATTATTGCTTTATCTCCGACTGTCAATTGTTTTATCGCTTCATGCAATCCACTTTCTTTTTGCTCAAAAGCTATCACAAAGTGATCTGTTTTGTTAGCGTAAATTGTGTCGCCTTTTAATAAAGTGAGGGTGTATCTTATTTGAGCGAGTTGTCCTTCCACCGCCTTCTCACCAACATCTTTATTTTCATATAGGTAACTATGAACACCTGTTGCGCTCTCGGTAAAAGTGCCTCCCTTTCTTTTAATGAAAGAAGCAATTTGTTTCTGCTCTTTTTTGATTGATTCTTTCAGAGAATTTTGTGATATCCTGTCTCGTTCCGATTTACTGAGGTCAAAGAATTTGTTTCTTTGATCTTCTTGAGGATTGCTGCATCCAACAATCAATGGTAATATTAATATCAAAAGTTTATTCACTTAAAAATATTTTTATAGAATTTCTAAAATGCTTAATTGTCCCATTAAGAGATTCTTTTGACATTCCACCAGCTGCATTTTTGTGTCCACCTCCGTTGAAATAAGTTCGAGCGAATTGGTTTACATCAATATCTCCTTTGGAACGAAATGAAATTTTTATTATCTCCTTGTCTTCCCTGAAAAATACCGAAACATCGATTGTTTTAATAGAAAGGCCATAATTGACGATGCCTTCATTATCTCCCTTTTTTAGTTGTAGATTTTTATGAGTCTCTTCGGATAAGGAAAAAACAGTAACTCTGTTTTCAATGATTTCCATTTTATTTAAACAATGACCAATGAGTTTCAGTCTAGCGATTGAGCTGCTATCATATACTAGTTGATGTACTTTCGCATTGTCAGTCCCCCTTTTTATTAAGTCAGAAACTACGTCATGTGTATTTGCTGAGGTAGAAGGGAATTTGAATGATCCAGTGTCAGTCATTATTCCACAATACAGGGGTTCGCCTATGTTTTTATCAATATCATTTTGAAAGCCTAATTCACAAATGAATTTATGCACCAATTCAGCCGTACTTGATGCGGATATATCACTCATTATGTAATCACAAAAACCATCTGGTTCAAGATGGTGGTCTATCATCACTTTGGCGGCCTCTGAATTAATTACAGCTTTTTGGACACCAGCAATGCGATGAGTTGCATTGAAGTCGAGGCAAAAAATTACATCAGAAGAAGCTAATAGTTTGTCACATTTAGTTGATGATTTCTCGTAATCTAAAATTTGTGATACTCCATGCATCCAGTTTAAAAATAAAGGGAATGTGTTGGGGACGATTACTTCAACTCTGAGGCCTTGTTTTTTTAACAAATTAGCTAATCCCAACGAAGAGCCAATTGCATCTCCATCCGGGTTGTGATGAGTCACTATACTTACCAGTTTTGAAGCAAGTATCTTAGATTTAATCGTGCTTAAATTCATACATAGCAAAACTATAGATTCGTGTTGAGTAAAGTGTAATGTTCGCAAATTAATGCAATTATTAATGTTTAATTAAGCGCCTAATTCCAGTATAAATAAATGAGACATGAAGGGTTTCAAAGTATTTCACGTCGGGTAGTTAATAATTATCACCATAGAAGTCATATCTATGAAGGTATTCACGTAAAAAAATCTTAAAATTGTAAAAGAAAAGAGGTGGTTAATTTCTGCGCATAAATTGTACAGCAGAAACACTCAAAAAAGACTAACCTTTTTGTGTTTTGTTACGTTTATAGTAATAGGATCGATCGAAGGTTGTTTAATGTTTTATGAAAAGGAAGCAAGGTTTACTAATTACACTGTTGTTTTTGTGCTTAATAGGCATGGGGGCGGGTGCGGATTCGTCTGCTACCCCGGAAGTCAAGCCTGCTAATGTTTCTCCCGCTGTCAATGATGATCCGACCACTACTGAACCATTGAAGTCAAAAGAATACCGTCCGGAATTAGGAGTGGGGCTGGGATACTATCAATTTTTGGGAGATGTACAAACAGATTCAAGATCTCACTTTGCAGGATCTATGGTGTACAGTTTTTATGCCGCTCGTAGAGTGACTGATTGGTTGGATTTTGGAGTAAGGTATTCAACAGGGGTTATGATTGGTGCTGAAAATGGACCCGAAAGGTATTTGAATTTTAAGTCGATCATCCATGAAGGTTCAGCTTGCATAGCTTACGACTTTTCTAATTTTTTCGGCAATTCAAAAATATTAAAACCTTACCTATCTGTTGGGATTTCCTTTTTTGAATTTAACAACAAGGGGGATTTATACGATGCTAGTGGAAATGAGTACAACTACTGGAGCGATGGTTCAATAAGAACTGCTTCTGAAACTTCTGCTCAAGCTACCAATGCAATTAAAATTCAACGTGATTATGTTTATGAAACAGATTTGCGAAAGGCCGACATGGATGGTTTTGGACGATACAGCCAAGTTGGATTTGGAATTCCAATGGGACTAGAATTAGAGTTTAATGTTACAAGTCGTTTTTCGTTTAGGATTGGTTCAATCTACACTTTTGCTTTCACTGATTTACTAGATAATGTAACCGAGAACAGCGCTGGTACGAGAGCAGGAACAAAAGGTGGAGATCACTTTTTACACAACAAGATTTCAGTTCATTATGATCTGTTTAACAAACTACGTAAAGTAGAAATTGAAGACTTTGAATTTGTTGATTATTTAGCCTTAGATATAGAGGATGACGACAGGGATCAGGTAATCAATGAGTTTGATATGTGTCCTTACACGATAAAAGATGTTGTTGTAGATGATAAAGGATGTCCTTTAGATATTGATGACGATGGAATAGCTGATTTCTTGGATAAGGACAATGAAAGTGATGAATTAGATAACGTCAATGAATACGGTATTACTTTGACAGACGATGATTACTTATACTGGTACATGAAATATATTGATTCTTTAGATGTTCCTAGAGAAGTATTAGAAAGAATCGCTGCTAAAAGGCAAAGGCCAGTAACTTACAGAATCTTTCTTTTAGGGTATGATAAAGGAGAATTAATATCGGACAATGATCTGGCTCGTTTTTCAGCTGAGGATGATATTAAAATGTTTACCGATAAGAATAAGAAAACAATTTATACTGCTGGAGAATACTCTTCTTTGGCTAAGGCGGAAGAACGAAAAAATGAATTGATTGAAAATGGTGTCAAGTATGCTCAAGTGGTGGTGTATGACGATAATGAAATGATTTTGGCCGCTGATTGGAATAAATTAGCTGATCGTGAAATGAAAGACAGGTTCAAGGCTGATTTTAAAAAGATCAAAAATCTTGATGGAATGTATGCTGTTAAGTTAGGTGAAACATCTAGGGAAGCAAGTTCGCTGGACAAAGCTCCTTACTTCAGTTTAAAAGAGGTGCTGGTATTGGAAGGTAGTAGAGATTCGTACGAGTATGTTGTCGGTCCTTTTATCGATACAGTAACTGCAGGTCAGAATGTTGAAGATTACATCGCTAAAGGATTTTTTAATAGTGAAATAGTAAAAATTAGCAATGGCAGAGTAGTAGCTCCGCAGAAACCTAACGACCAAGACAGTCGGCCATCCACTGATGACGAACTTGGCGATTTTGCTAAATTGAAAAAATTGGATGGTAAGTTAGTTGTTAAAGTAGGAACGATTAATAAGAACACTTCTTTTGAGGAAAAACAAAGATTACAGAATAAAAAAGGTTTAATTACTATTAACAATTCAGATCGAAGCATTGACTTTGTTTATGCAACAGGCTATGACGCAAAAGCTGATGTTCGGAAAAAGAAGCAAGAATTTAAAGAGCTTGGATATGTAAACCCACAAACAGTCAAGGTATTTGTGGAAGAACGTGAGTTGAGGACTCTGACAGAAGAATCATTAAATATGATGTACACAATTTCTCTTGGGTCTTATGAGGAAGCAGTGCCAAGTCAAGAAATGAACAAGATGCTGAGTGTGATTGACGTTCAGCAAGTTGAAGGTAACGATCCGAAAACAAATAATTACGTTGTGGGAAATTACGCGAGTAAAGAAGCTGTAAAGGAACGGACATTGCAACTTGCTTTTCAAGGAATTGATACTCGAATTATACAATTTGAGAATGGACAAGTTAGTCCAGTAATGAGTGCTTCACTATTCAGCGACGAAGAACAACAAATAATTAATGAAAGTAATTCAGGTCTAGATATTAGAACTGATGAGGCTGTATTCAGAGTGCAAATAGGGTCATTTAATAAGACCATGGCAGCTAGTGAATTTAAGGATGTTGAAGTGATTACTTTTAAAACACCAAAAGGTGCTACTAAATACATGTCTCAAGGAGTAGATAATTATAGAGATGCATATATTCAAAAAATAAAACTCAGGAAGTTAGGTTTTAAGGATGCGTATGTTGTCGCTCACAAGGATGGAAAGAATATTCCATTAAAAGATTTGGTTAATGATGAGGAACTTAAAACTGTAGATAAGGAATTTGTAAATGGTGAATATACCTATGAAGGAGGAGATCTTGTTTATAAAGTTCAAGTTGGAGCGTACAAGGATTTTTCAGCCGAACATAACAAATTACGTGAATACAAAAACGTAGAAATGGAAATTTACGGTGATTATAAAAGAATAATAACAGGTGAATTTTATACTTATCAGGAGGCTGTAGAATACAAAGAGAAATTAATTAGTAAAGCTGGTTATACTGGAGCTTTTGTTGTTGCGTATGCAAAAGGTAAAAGATTAGCTCCTACCAATGTTAATCCAAACATTGTAAAATCAAATGACGGTAATAAAGACATCATTCCTGAAAAGGTTCCTGGTTTAGTGATTAAGGTGCAAATTGGATTGTACAGAGGGGTGCCGCCGCCGGCGATTGAATTGATGATGGCACAGTTAAAAGAAAAGTTGTCTAAAGACCCTACTAATGAAGATGTCGTAAGGTACAGTGCTGGTGAATTCAATGATCCAATGGCAGCTACAGCTTACAAAGAGGTGCTACGTGAAAAAGGGTTTAAAGGAGCGTTTCTTGTAGCTTACCTTAATGGAAAAAGAATTGACATTAAGAAAGCCATAGAAATGGCCAAGAAAAAATAAAATTTCCGTAACCTTCTGTTGTTCTAGTTGTTGTATAGATGTACCTTTTTAAGTACTTTTAATACAATGCGAATTCAATTTTCTAAACTTTTTGTATTATTTGCTCTGATGATTCCCTTAGCGGGAATATCGCAACTTACTCCCGTGTTCATACCCAATGCAGGTCAGTGGCATGAGAACGTTGTGCATCGGATGGAAGTACGAAATGGTGATATTTACATGGAGCATGATGGGATAAAATTTGCCTTTTACGACGAAGAATTCTTTCACCATGTGCACGCAGATGCAAACCCAGATTCAGTTTTAAAGATTCATGCTTTCAAAGTAAATTTTGTAGGATGCGATACCAATGCTGTAATAACATCACATGACAAAGGAACGGCCCTTTATAGTTACTATTTAGGGAAAGATGTAACAAAATGGGCTAGTGGTTTGACTGCTTCCAGGAAGCTGATTTACCATGAACTATATCCCTTGATCAACTTAAATATCTACACCACTAATGAAGGTTTAAAGTATGAGTTTCAAGTATTGCCAGGTGGGAATGTTTCAGATATAAAATTAGATATTGAGGGTGCTGATAAAGTAGAATTAATCAGGAGAGATTTGCAAATTTCTACTTCAACAAAGATTCTTATTGATAAGGCGCCATATTCTTATGTGGGAGATCAAGACAATGAAGTTGCTTCTTCGTACATTTTAAATGACAGCGTGGTTTCTTTTTTGGTGGGAGAAAACTATAGTAAAACAGATACATTGATCATTGATCCTGATCTTGTTTTTTCGACATACTCAGGGTCTACAACTAATAATTTTGGTTTTACGGCTACTTATGATGAGCTAGGGTTTTTATATTCAGGTAGCTCAGTGTTTGGCATCGGTTATCCAACCACTTTAGGAGCCTACAGTGTGGTATTTAGCAGTAATCCAACAGGAGGTAATGATGTAGTTTACGATCCGTTTTTTGGCTGGGTAAATGCCGGATACACTAACACTGATATTGGTATAAGTAAATATGACACCTCGGGGACAAAATTAATTTATTCCACTTATTTAGGAGGTGAATTATGTGAAGTTCCGCATAGTATTATTGTTAATTCAAAGGATGAGTTAATGATATTGGGAACCACTGGATCCGCAACATTTCCTATAACTTCCGGTGCCTATGATAATTCATTTGGTGGAGGAAGTAAAATTAATTTATCACGTGGTATAGCGGTGAACTATGTGAACGGGTCTGATATATTTGTAGCAAAATTGAGCAATGACGGAACTCAGTTACTTGCCTCGTCTTATTTTGGAGGAAGTCAAAATGATGGAGTCAATGAATTGTTGAATTATAACTACGCAGATCAAATGCGGGGCGACATCGCTGTAGATAGTGATGATAAAGTGTACATATCTACCTGTACTTATAGTAACGATCTTGCTAATATTAATGGAGCACAATCTAATAGTAATGGAGGAAGCGATGGTCTTGTAGCTAAATTTGATTCAGATTTAACAACCTTGGAATGGGGTACGTATTTAGGAGGAAGTGGTCACGATGCATGTTATTCATTAATTTTAGATAACAGTAACAACGTAATAGTAAGTGGAGGAACAGCTTCTGCTGATTTAACGACTACCCCAGGAGTTGTTTATCCAACTTTCCAAGGAGTTCCAACTGATGGATTTATTGCTAAAATATCAAGTGACGGATCCAATTTTGACGCTCTAACTTACTACGGAACACACGCTTATGATCAAGTATATTTTGTTCGAATTGATGATGAGCAGAATATATACATTTATGGGCAGTCGGCAAGTATGGATGGTACATTGGTACATAACGCGGGGTATTTTTCAACCAATAGTGGGATGTTCATTTCGAAGTTGTCCAATGATTTGACAAATGTTGTTTGGTCTACAACTTTCGGTTCTGGTGACGGTAGGATAAATCTTAGCCCTACAGCTTTTGCGGTTGACATTTGTAATAACATATATTTATCTGGTTGGGGATCGCCCTCATTTGGTTTTAGTTTAATACCAAATTGGATCATTGATCCAAGTGGTTTAACAGGTCATAATGGTGGTACTGGAACCTTAGGGATGGATGTGACGGCTGATGCGTTTCAAGGGACAACCAATGGTAATGACTTTTACTTGCTAGTCCTAGATGACGATGCTAATACATTACAATATGCATCTTTTTATGGTGGAAATTTAAGTAATGAACATGTTGACGGAGGGACTAGTAGATTCGATCGAAAAGGAAACATATATCAGTCTGTTTGTGCTGGTTGTGGAGGTAATGATGATTTTCCGATTAAACCTAACCCAGGTGCGGTTTCAAGCACTAACAATGCTAGTTGTAACAATGGGGTCTTTAAATTTGATTTTCAAATACCAGCAATTGTTGCTGATTTTATCGCCCCTGAGCAGGGCTGTTTAAACACTACTTATCAATTCAACAATACCAGTAATATATTAGATTCTACAACTTATTTTTGGTCATTTGGGGATGATTCAACTAGTACGTTAAGTGACCCTAGTCATCAATACCTAAAGTCTGGAACATTCACAGTAAAGCTCATTATTAGGGATCCCGTTTCCTGTAATCTTGTCGATAGTATTTCTAAAATTATTACACTGAGGGATGACTCACTTATTTTGTCTAAAGTTGATACTTCTTGCGCAGGAGATTCTTTGCAAATAGGTTTACTGCTTAGTTTTTCGGATTCAACAACTTTTAATTGGAGTCCCCGGCAATTGTTTTCAGATTCAACGGTATTATTACCAAAAGCACTAACGGACTCATCTGTCAGTTTACTGCTAATTGTGACTAGTCAGCCAGGTTGTTCGGATACAGTATTGCACTCGGTTTACGTGCCCAACTACACCTTGCAATTGTCCGATTCAGTTGTATGTGCTGGTGATACCATTTTAAATTTCGTAAATAGTAATTTGGCTTTTAGCACCTATCAATGGTCTAGTATTTCAACTTATTCGGATACTTTAAATCCATCAGTAAGCGATACTTCCTTTAAGTACTTCGTGCAGCCAAATGACACGACATTTTATTTGAGGATAGTAGACGAAAGCACTTGTGTTTTTATTGATTCTTTGAAATTAGATGGTGGTGATTTTAGCATTGTGATAAACAGTGATACAATGGTTTGTGATACCTCATCGATTTGGGGGCAGGTAGTTCCAATTAATGGAACTATTGATACCATATCATGGGGTCCTGGTTCTGGTGTTTTGCAAGGGGCAGATTCTACTTCGGCCTTATTGAGTGTAGTTGGACCGGTTAATTCGTATGGAGTTGCTGTCAAAGATGTTCGAGGATGTGTCGATAGTGCTACAACGGTTATATCCCATAGATTAAATGGTACTTTACTAACAAAGCTAGATACTTCGTGTGCTGGTGATTCCCTTCAAATAGAATTGTCGAATGTTTTTATAGATTCGACGAATTACAATTGGTCTCCCGGTTCAGTGTTCTCTGACTCCAGTACATACGAGCCCAAAGTATTTACGGATTCGTCTTTGACCCTGACTTTACTTGTTAATGATTACCTAGGTTGCATCGATACTATTATCTACCCAGTATTCGTGCCGGAATACCAATTGCAGTTTTCTGATACGATTGCATGTTTTAGTGATACGACAACAAATTTTGTAATGTCCAATCCAAGCTTTGTAGCGTATCATTGGTCAAGTACTTCCAGTTTTTCTGATCAATTAAATGTATTGTTAACAGATACATCATTCACTTATATCGTAGCCGAAGGAGATACAACTTTTTACATTCAAGTAACAGACAGCAGTAATTGTATGTTTGTTGATTCATTAACAATCAACGGTGTTAATTTTCAAATGAAAGTTAACTTGGACACGCTTGTTTGCGACACTGTCGCGATCTGGGGAAATATTGTTAGTCATCAAATGAATGGGCTAGACAGTATATCATGGTCACCAAGTAATAGGGTATATCAAGGACAGGATTCTACGTCCGCACTATTGAGTATTTACTCGTATTTGAGTGACTTTCAAATATATGCCAGGGATACTAATGGATGTGTATCAAGAGATTCGATTAGGATCGTCGACAATAGTTTAAGTTTCGATCTAAATGATACTACGATTTGTTTTGGTGACACCATTCAGCTAGGGTATGAACTTAGCCACAATCCTCTGTACACCTACGAATGGATCCCAAATGTTGTTTTTGATAAGGATTCCTTGTTTACTAAAGCTCTTTTAACTGACTCTGTTAATGTCGTGCTGGTAATAGATAATAGCTTTTGTATAGATACTGTAAACCAATTAATATCGGTAAACAAGATAGATGTTTCGTCGAGTGTTGATACTATATTGTGTAATAACCTAGATCCACTAACAGTTGGTGTCTTGGGAGTTGATACCTTGCTATATCATTGGTCGAACGATGCTGCGTTCAGTGATACTGTTCAACGTGGGGTTGGAATTAGAGATTATACCTTTATACCTAACATTGGAGTTGCTACTTATTTTATTTCAGGTCAAGACGATTTTGGATGTGTTGATACTGCTCAGGTAAGGGTTACTTCTTCAGTCTTTGATTTAACTTATCCAACAGATTCTACTTTGTGTTTAAATGACACGATAAGACTTTTTCCAAATGAGGACTTAACTGGATTGGGGGATTTATTATTTTCTTGGAATCCTTCAGGAATTATACTTTCTGACACTAGTTTGAGTACAGTTAATGTTTATGCTCCAAATGGCAAGTGGGTCGTAACCGTAAAGTCTCAGAATCAGTATGGTTGCAAAGATTCGGATGTAGTAACCTTGTATTTTGCAGGGCTAGATACTACTGTGATATCAGCTGTGGTTAATCCAAAAACTATTCTTGATACAGAATCGGCTCTTATTACAGTTAGCCCTCAAGACAACTTGTATGACATATCTCCTGATGAGCCTGAAACGGCACAGGAAGGAAATGTTTTTACTGTGTTTCCAAAAGAAAGTAAAACGTACGTGTTGACTGTTATTGATAGTTTGTATGGTAAGTGCAGAAACATTACTTCGGTGGATATTGAAGTACTTAAGTTTGTTTGTGATGATCCTTATATTTATGTCCCAAATGCATTCACTCCCAACGGAGATGGTGAAAATGATCTATTGTTTGTAAGGGGTAAGAACATTACAAAACTATACTTTGCGATATTCAACAGGTGGGGACAAAAAGTATTTGAAACAGAGCAGCAACATATTGGATGGGATGGCTTATATAAAGGAATGGAAATCGACCCAGCAGTTTATGACTATTATTTGAAGTATGAATGCGAAGGGGAGAAAGAACATTTTAAGAAAGGAAACATTACTTTAATTAGGTAGAGTTTTAATCAGTCAATTCTTCTGGAATATTTCACCAATACCAAAGTCTTGATCATGATAAAATTAAAGGTTATTAGCGTAATGCGTTTCTTTCCAATATTAACGCTAGTCCTCTTATTTGGCTAAGGTTGTCGGATATTAGCGATGAATGGGATTTAAACACGAAAGAATTACTTGAGCAGAAGGATCCTGCAGTTTTTAGCCTGTTGACTAATGAGGATTGCTCATTTCCAACGGTTTTGCCTGACGACACACTTACTAAAGGTGAGGCGAATTAGTGATAATTATGACCAAAAGCCAAGAGGAATTTGTTTCTTTGTGCGGTAATTTATGATCGGTAGACAGCACATAATATCATTTTTATTTTTGGCCCTCTATGCTGTGGCAATTTTAAGACCGTACACACCATATGTGAATTACTACCTTAACAAGGAAAAAATAGCAGAAGAGAAATGTGTTAATAAGGCTAAGCCAGAACTCGCTTGTGATGGTAAGTGTTATTTGAAATCACAGATTATTAAGGAGCAACAAGATCAAGATGAAAATTCTACCTTGCTTAATGTTGATCTAGACAAGTACATACTTGATAGTGATTTAATGAGCAGTTATTCTTTAATTCAAGATTTCTCACCACGCAATACGCAAAGATTGGATGAATTTAAATTGTTAAAGAGCAACGTTGATATTCCATTACCTCCCCCAAAAAAGTTAGTATAAGTGTTCTTTTAAATTTGCTTCTAGGCATATTTAAATGATGTTTAAAACTGCAAGCATGAAGTTTCATGCTTCATATTACTTTACTTTTTAATTCAATTACAAATGAAATTAATTAAATCCCTATTTGGGGCTGTGCTTCTTTGCGCAACAACCTTGACTGCACAAGATACTACTCAGGAAAAAGCTGAGGTAAAAACAAAAATTGACGATCATATAAATTCAAAAGCTGATGATCATGCACCCATTGGTGTTATGGGTGAGCACATTCACGCAAAGGGCGAGTGGATGGTCTCCTACCGGTTCATGACCATGAGTATGGAAGGGAACCTGAGCAAGAGCGAAGATATATCGGATATGATGATCTATCAAAGCTACATGATATCCCCTCAAAAAATGACGATGAACATGCACATGCTTGGTTTGATGCATGCCCCGACAGACTGGGTAACCTTGATGCTAATGGGAAGTTATTCTATAAACAGCATGGATTTAAAGATGATGTCAGGTGCTGAGTTTACTACTGAATCAGCTGGTATAAGTGATGCAAAGCTTTCTGGATTGTTTAAAATTATCAAAAATAAGAGTCATAAACTTCATGCCAATGTTGGTTTAAGTATACCAACCGGAAGTATTCATTTAACGGATAATACTCCAATGATGTCAAATGCACATTTGGCCTATCCTATGCAAACGGGCAGTGGGACTTGGGATCCAATGATTGGAGTCACTTATTTAGGAGCTGGCAAAGTTTTTTCTCTCGGGACCCAGTCAAAGTATACCATGAGATTGATGGACAATGAACACGAATATCGATTGGGAAATAAATTTGAGACCACCGGATGGTTAGCTGTGAAAGTAGGACAGTCTTTGAGTTTTTCCACTCGGCTAAAATTCACTCAATCGAATAAAATTCAAGGGAGTGATTCAAGTTTTAACCCAATGATGATGCCTTTGTTTAATCCTGTAAATTCAGGAGTGAGAATTTTGGGAGGATTATTAGGTGTTAACTATTTAGTGACTAAGGGGGTCTTGAGGAATTTCAGGCTAGCTGCAGAGGTATCTCACCCTTTATTGCAAAATGTTAATGGAGTTCAGATGAACAGAGAGTGGGGTGGTATTGTTGGTCTTCAGTATGCGTTTGATTAATCTTAATTCAATCAAAGCACTGCTTGTTTTGATTTTTGATTGTAGATTATATTGAAATAAAAAACTGACGTTGTTTCAAGAGAAAATAGTACTTTTTGAAACGGCGTCATTTTTTATAAGTATTCACTTATTGAGTGCTATGACCTGATTTTATTGCCATTTCGGGTGAGTTTATCCTCGTCTAGTAACATCCTAACTGCTTGGATAGTTGCTTCTTTCTCAAAACGACTTGCTGAAATTATTTCTTGCAAGGTCTTTTCTTCTTTAGTTAGTGCAAGTATCGTTTCATTGATGTTACGATCTTTTTGTTTTTTTAAGCAATTATCGCAATGTCCGCAATCTGTTGCTGGTGTTTCATCAAAGTAGAAGAGTGCTATGTTTGTTCGGCAGTTATCATCCTCTAAAATGAAGTCCAACATTCCATTTAATTGTTGGGTCGCATTATATTTTCTTTGGTTGATGCTTTTACTACTGATTTCTAAGCTTTTTCCTGGGAGCCTTTCTTTGGTGTAAATTAGGATGGGGTGGAAAGAGGGTGTTTGGTATTGCACGATGTACTTGCTTTCTAAAATTTGCAAGGTGTTTTTTACTCTGAATTCAGTGATGTCAAGTTTGTCAGCGATGTAACTTTCACTTATGTTTTTAGGCTCGTTAAAAATCCCTGTGTACGACCTCAAAGTAAATGCTAGTACTTTACTTAATATGTTTTCTTTGTCAAGAATATCCCTTAATTGGTACCGGTCTACAAGCATCATTAATTTAGACGATCGTAGATTGTTTTCGCTTAAGAATAAATATTCTTCTGATTCAAGGATTTTAATAGCATGATGGACTAGTAAGGCTTCGTATTTGAATTTTCTCGCGAATTTATGAACGTCAAATACAAGCCCTTTTCCTTTTCCTCCTCCTGCACCAAACTGAAAATAATTTCCTAAGTTGGTGTACACATCTTTGATTAGATCTGAATTTGGAAATCGATGTTGCAGCATCATTTTCTGGTATTCAATGTCTTCTTGGTTAAATAGAATGATTGCATTGGCTGGATTTCCATTCCTTCCTGCTCGACCACTTTCTTGATAGTATTCTTCCATGTTGGAAGGGACATCCATGTGAATTACAAAGTTAACTTCAGACTTGTCGATGCCCATTCCAAAGGCATTAGTGGAAACAACAACCTTGGTTTCATTTTTTAACCAGCGTTTCTCTACTTCACGTCTTTCTTTCATTTCTAATCCTGCGTGGTAGTACTCTACAGATAGGCCAGCTTGAGCGAGTTTTTTTTGATAATCTGCTGTCTTTTTTCGGCTTCGAACATATATTATTCCAGAGCCGTCTAGTTTTTTAACTAAGTGTTTGAGTTCGTTAATTTTATTTTCAGATCTGAATACTCGGTAGGTAATGTTTCTTCTCTCGAAAGAGCTTCTGATAACTTTATGATTATCCTTAATTTCCAGTTGATCGATTATGTCTTCAATTACTTTTTTAGTTGCCGTCGCTGTTAAAGCAATTATTGGAGCTTCTGGATGCATTTCACGTAAGCTCAATAAATTGTGATAAGCTGGTCTAAAGTCATGGCCCCAAGCGGATATACAATGAGCTTCATCAACAACTAAGTAGTTTACATTCATCTGTGCCAGTCGAGATTTAACCATGATCGAATTAATTCTTTCTGGGGAGAGGTATAAAAATTTAACCTTTCCATACTGGCAGTTGGCAAGAACAATTTCAATTTGCTTGGGAGACATTCCAGAGCTTATCATTTCGGCTTTAATTCCTCTTTTTTTCAAGGAACTTACCTGATCATTCATCAAAGCTATAAGAGGTGAGATGACTACTGATATACCTTCCTTTAGCAAGCTAGGAATTTGGAAGGCTATCGATTTCCCTCCGCCTGTTGGAAGCAATGCAATTGTGTTGTTGCCCCCAATAACACTACCTATTACTTGCTCCTGGTCAGGGCGAAGGCTATCATAGCCCCAATGTTCTTTTAATATTTGTAAAGCAGTATCCACTCTTGTTTACAGGTTAATTTGATCAAGTATAAACTTAGCGCGATCCTTTGGATTTACCAATGGGACTTCAATTATTTCATAGTCTAAGGCTTGATAACTTTTAATTAGTTCAAGATTCACATCTTGCGCTTCTTGAAAACTCTCTCTTCTTTCAGTATCTTTTTTAAAGATGTCTTCCCATGGTGACATCAGAAATACTTTGCTTTCGTACCGATGATTTTTAGCATGATTCCTGAATTCAGGAACATGTTTTTTTTGATCGTAATAATTTAGATAGGCAATGATATCTGGGATTCCTCGATCAAAAAAAACGGGACCTGTATAATCGCTGTTGAAATCTTCAATTTGCTGTGCCACGACAAGTTTGCTGAACTCGTAATTGTTCAGCCAAGGAACAAAATTAGTCTTTAGTTTAAGTTGTTCCCGAATAACTTTTCGTGCAACTTCTTGGAAAGTATTGTGAGCAGTACTGAGTTCCTCGATGACTGTGCTTTTCCCACTACAAGGAGCTCCTGTAATAATATATCTGTGAATACCCATTGCCAATTACTTTTAATAGTTTCCTATTGAAAGCATAACTAAAGTGCAAGCTTCTACCACTTCAATCCCAGCATTTTCAAGTTGGGGATAAAACTCAGGATTTTCTGTGCCAGGGTTGAAAATTACTCGATTAGGCTTTAATTCAATTAAATACTTTTTGTATGTCTCTTGGTTTTTTGAAGAAACGTACAATGAAATACTATCAAGGTCATTTATTTCTTCCTGAGTAGTGATGAATTTAACACCAGCAGTTTCACCAGCTCTTAACCCTAAGCCGATAGTTTTGTGACCGTACTTTACTAATTTGTTAATTGCTTTATAAGAATACCGTTCAGGGTTTTCGCTCGCACCGACAACTAATGTTTTCTTATTCACAACTAAATGTCTTTTAGCTGCTCGAGGTTTTCCATCATTTCCTGATAGCTGATTTTGGTGTATTTTTCAGGTATCAAAAATTCATCTTCTGGGTATTCTTCCAAATCAACATTTTTTGCTGTGAATTTCATAGTTACATCGAAACGTTCAATTTGATACTCCATGAGAACTCCTTGAATAGGGGAAAAAGGACTGCACCAATTTAAATCTTTACTTCCTAGCTCTTCCGTATACCATAGTTCAAATTCGTAGTCCGTGGTATCATTGTGGACTTCTACCATAGCGTTTTTACAAGTGTAGCCAGCAATCATTTTAGTAGCATTGCCCGGAGTGATTTTATGTGGAGGAATTTGACTCATCATTAAATTAACTTCATCCTGATTTCGAATAGCGTAATTCTTTTTCTTCATGAATTTCATTAATTCATAAAGCTTCCTGTTTTTTTGATCTGATAAGTAGGCAATTTTGATCATTCCTACAGCGAAAGATAGCTCAGTTTTAAGCAAACCATCCTTAAACCGCATTTCCATTTCTTTTGGCATCAGCCTCTCCATCCACTTGTCCTCGAATGGAACGGGGTAAGATATTTCATACGTAACAACACCTTCGTTTGTCCCTGATGAGTTACTCCCGCAAGAAGTAAAGCCGATTAAAACGACTAAAATAATTAATGAAAAGAGTTTAATGATCTTCACGTTGTGCTTAAGTAGTTGCTTTAAAGTTATGTATTTTATACAGAACATGGAGTTGTTTGGGTGATATATTTATTGTTAGCCTATTCTGAACTTAGCTTACAATAAATCAATTTGTCTTGATAATGCAGCAAGTGTAGATTCGTCGGTTAGTTCTTTTTCTTCATTCAGTAAGTTGTCCACCATTGAAATTGGAATTAAAAGCGGAACAATCGGCAGGCCAATGTAGTTTAGTACTGCTGTTAAATGATCCATTCCTCTTGAATTTCCTTGTCGACCTGATGCTACTCCAACTAACGCTACTTTTTGACTAGTTAACTCCCGTCTGTTCCAGCCGTCGATAAATGTTTTGAGCACTCCAGGGTAGCTACCGTTGTATTCCGGTGAAATTATGACCAGAGCCTTTGATCCATATATGTATTTTTTCATGACACTTTGGAACTGCTCATTTTGTTTTCCATACAATGCTGAAAAGGCAAAATCATCAGGTAAATCCTGCAAGTCTAGAATTTGATTTTCTCTATTATTTTTCGAGAGCAAGTTGCTGTAAGTTTGTGCTATTTGTAGGGATACATTCTTTTCTCTGTTGGTTCCTGAGATTATTGTAATCATGTGATGATGTTGATAATTAGCTTCCTATTGTTTAAAAGTAGACTGTACATTAAACGAATCAATCTCGTATTTTTGTAGCAGTTCGTACTTGTAAAAATATTCAATAAAATGCAAGATGCAACCACGCTTAAAAAATAAAATAAATGGGAAAAGTTATATCGGTAGCAAATCAAAAAGGAGGAGTAGGGAAAACAACTACAGCAATGAACTTGGCAGCAAGTTTGGCCGTGCTTGAAAAAAAGGTTTTGCTAATTGATGCTGATCCTCAAGCAAATGCGACTTCAGGATTAGGGTTCACTCCTAAAAACATCACATTAGGGGTTTATGAATGTTTGGTAAATGAAGCTGACGCAAAAGATGTTATTTTAAGTACAAAAACACCCAACCTTGATATTCTACCCGCCCATATTGATTTAGTAGGAGCTGAGCTTGAAATGGTTTCGCTTCCAAACAGGGAACAGATGATGAGTAAAGCGATAGAGAAAGTAAAAGATAATTATGATTTTATATTTATTGATTGTTCACCATCACTGGGTTTAATTACAATTAATTCTCTTGCAGCATCGGACAGTGTCATTATTCCTGTGCAATGTGAGTATTTTGCCTTGGAAGGTCTTGGTAAATTGCTAAACACAATTAAAATTGTGCAGACAAGATTAAATGAAGCTTTGACTATTGAAGGGATTCTACTGACAATGTATGATACTAGGTTAAGGTTAGCAAATCAAGTCGTGGATGACGTTAAGTCGCATTTTCAAGAAATGGTGTTTGATACTATTATTCAGCGAAACACTACTTTGGGAGAGGCTCCAAGTCATGGCGAATCTATCATAATGTTCGATGCTAGTTCCAAAGGAGCAGTTAATTATTTGAATTTGGCCCGAGAAGTATTGCAGAAAAATGAGCTGACCAACATCAGTAAAGAAGAAAAGACAATAGACCTCGAAAGCGGTCAATAGAAATTTGGAAAGATGGCAAACGAAAGAAAAAGAGCGTTAGGGAGAGGGTTAGAGTCTTTGTTGGGAGATGCAATTAATGAAAGGACAAATTCCTCTTCAGGTGATGCTAATGCTGCTTCTCATTCAAGTATTCAAAACATTCAAATTAGTTCAATTGAAACCAATCCTTTTCAACCTAGAACGGAATTTGATAAAGATGCATTATTGGAACTTAGTTTGTCAATTAAAGAGTTGGGGATAATACAGCCTATTACCGTGAGGAAATTAGGCAAGGACAAGTATCAATTAATTTCGGGTGAACGCAGATTAAGAGCTTCCCAAGCTGCTGGATTAAACGAGATTCCAACCTACATTCGTGTGGCTAATGACCAAGCTATGTTAGAGATGGCATTGGTTGAGAACATCCAAAGACGTGACTTAAATCCTATTGAAGTAGCCTTGTCATATGATCGGTTAGTGAAAGAATGTGATTTAACCCAAGAGGAATTAGGCAATAGAGTGGGTAAGAATAGAGCGAGTACTAGTAATTATTTACGCTTATTGAAATTACCTTCTGAAATTCAAAGTGCGTTAGCAAAAAAAGAAATTTCATTTGGTCATGGGAGATCTTTAGCTGCATTGGATGATGAGCAAGTACAGTTGTTTATTTTTGATCAAATTAAAAAGGAGTCTTGGTCCGTACGAAAGTTAGAAAATGAAATCCGTGATAGTAAAGACACTAAAATAGATTCAATTAGAAAGAAAAAGCCTAGTTTATCATTTATACAGCAAAAAATCAAAGATGATTTAACAGACTTGCTTCAAGCTAAAGTTGATTTGAAATCAAACAGTAAAGGAGGAGGTCAAGTGGTTATTAAGTTTAAATCAAACGAAGATTTAAATCGGTTAATGGGTATCTTGAATGCATAAAAAATTACATTGTTTATTGGTTGTTATTCTGCTTCAACTGGGAGCTGCGCATGCTAGTATTTCAATTGAAGGATTAGACTCAGTAGTTCCGGTCAAAGATTCATCAGTTATTAACACTGTTGTGGAGGCTCCTAAAATCAATCAAACTGATACTCTTTCAAGAGAACAAAGAGATTCTTTGATCCAATCCTTTAAATCTAAGGATTTAAAGAAGGACAATGATGGAAATGAAGGTGCCCCATCGTTGGTTCTTCAAAAAAAGGAAAAATCTCCGAAAGTGGCAGGGCTACTCAGTGTTATGTTACCTGGTGCTGGTCAAGTATACAATAGGGGATATAAAGCTTGGTGGAAGCTTGGTATTATGTATGGGAGTGCTTATTTATTGTACAGGAACATTCTCTACTACAGCAAAGCAAAAGATTTTTATCATGGAGCACTAGTCGTTCATGACATGGACACAACACCTGATGTAATTGAGTCAGAACTTGTAAATTATGTAGATACTTATGAGGACGTTGAAGATTATTTAGACATTTCAGCTGAAGATTTTTCTAAACGTGATGTTGGTGATGTAGAGGATAGATTTAATGGCACTCAAGGTGATCTTCAAAACATGTATATTTTTTCGTTTGTACTTTATGGACTAAATGTACTTGATGCTGTTGTTGATGCTCATTTGAAAACCTTCGATGTTTCTGATGACCTATCGATGAGAATAAAGCCTTCTGTTTTAAATATGAATGGCTCATACAGTGGTTTGGGTCCAGCGATCAGTCTTAAGTTTTCTTTAAAATAAAGCTATTAGTGACTAAAAAGGATAGAGTTAAAACAGTTATTGATAAGTTACAATCTTTGTATCCTGAAACTCCTGTGCCACTTGATCATAAAGATCCTTATACCTTATTAATAGCTGTATTACTATCAGCTCAATGTACTGATAAAAGAGTCAATACGATCACTCCGATACTTTTTGAAAAAGCTGATAATCCCCATGATATGATTAAAATGTCGGTGGAAGAAATCAAAAGTATTATTCGTCCCTGCGGTTTGTCTCCAATGAAATCAAAAGGCATATATGGGTTATCAAAAATGATAATCGATGAACATGGAGGAGAGGTGCCACAGTCATTTGAAGAGTTGGAGCGATTTCCGGCGGTAGGACATAAAACAGCATCTGTTGTAATGTCTCAAGCTTTTGGTGTGCCTGCATTTCCTGTTGATACTCATATTCATCGGTTGATGACCAGGTGGCGTCTAACCTCAGGGAAAAATGTTGTTCAGACAGAGAAGGATGCGAAAAGACTATTCCCAAAAGAGTTGTGGAACAAATTACACCTGCAAATTATTTTTTACGGTCGAGAATACTGTCCAAGTCGAGGACATAAAATTGAGGAATGTCTCTTGTGTTGGGACTTTTCTAATTAATGTAATATTTTACTCGACATCTTCGAGAACTACAAATGAGTTCACTTAGTCTTGTGGAATAAATTTTGCATTAATCTTTTTACTTTCCACAACAGTAGCTGGTTCATTCTCTGTTCGAGTTTCTGTGATTTTAGTTTTATCAACTTCCTGCACCGTTATATCCTCTTCCGTCACGATAGTTTGTTTGACGGGGTCTGGAATAGGAATGTTGTTCTCTACTTCAACGGGTGCAACTTCAACATAAGTTGGTTGGGTAATATTTACAATCTGTTTTGTTGTCTGTGGTCCGGTTCCTGTGTTGTTTCCTGACAACTCTTCAATGTCATTTGATTTTGTCCCAAGAGTTTCGGTTGCAGCAAAAGCTAAAAATACAGTCATGCCAATAGTAGCCCCCCAAAGTGAGGCTACTTTCGCGTAAGAAGATTTAATGCTAATATATCCATCATATACTGAAGAAAAATCTTTTCTTTTTGTGATGTTTTCGTCTGAAGGCTCTTTGTCCTTTACTTTAATTTTGATGTCAGTCATGAGTTACTAGTTGATATTGTTCAATGATTATACGTAGTTTTTTCACTACTCTGTGTGTTTTTACTTTTGCATTCTCTTCGGTGATATTTAAAATCTCACCTACTTCTCTGAAGGGTCTTTTTTCAAAGTATCTTAATTCTAATAATTCTATTTCATCTTTATTTAATTTTCCAATACCATTCAATAGCATTTTAATTTGCTGATCTCTGAGTTCAGCATCGGAATCATCTTCTTCCTGCATGAAATCTCCTAGCTTCTCCAACGGCACCTGCACAATTCGCTGAGCTTTGTTACGTCTAAAAGCATCATTCATCTCGTTGTAGGCAATACGATACAGCCAAGAGCTAAATGGAAGTCCTTTGAATTTGTACTGGTGTAATTTGTAAAGTGCCTTAGCAAATACCTTACTTACAATTTCATCGGTTAAGTTTTTGTTTTCTACTCGAACCAATATGTACTTATATATCGCTAAGAAATATTTGTCGTAAATTATGTCAAACCGTCTAGGGTTTTTCTTTGCTGCTATAATTTGCTGTTCTTCACTGGCAATTTGCTCTCGGCTTTGATGGTACTTTTGGTTAGTGCTAGTCATGTGTGGTTGTTGGCTTAGTCAAGGTTCAACAGTGTAACGTGTCGAAATTGAAACGTAACACATTTAAAAAAAGTATTTAATTTTTTTTTATTTTCTCGCAGATAAATTGCACTCAACTGACTATATATAAGGGGCTTGTTCTGAGTTTTTGATGCTTTTGTAGGAGCAAACAAACTAAGATTAATACTGAATATTTATTCTTTGTGAGTTCCTTTATTTAGTTTCTTAAAGCGGTGCTCTAAAAAGGAAATACCAATGAGTATTAAAACTGTCAGAATCGTTATAAATATAGCTGCACCGTAATTGTCAAATCCTATTAAGCACCCTATTGCCGAGATTATCCAGACAACTGAAGCAGAGGTTATTCCCTGAACAATTTCTCCGTTATTAAACATGATACCGGCACCTAGAAATCCAATTCCTGTAACTATTTGTCCCACTACACGTGAAGTGTCAGTTGAATCTCCTACCAATGAAGAAGACAAGGCGACAAAACAATACGCCCCCAAACAGATTAATATACTCGTTCTTATTCCAGCAGGTTTTCCGAAAATTTGTCGCTCAATTCCCACAACAAAACCGCACAGTATTGCCGTGCCTATTGCTGTGGTGTTCAGCGGAGAAATGAGCTCGTTTATCATATAATTTAATCAGGTAGTTCTTCCTAAGAATTACAGTGTGAATTTTAATTCAACTCTTCTGTTGGTTACTTTACCTTTTGGAGAATCGGAATCAGCTACTGGTTCATTATTTCCCATATGGAATATACTTACTTTTACCATTGTTGAACCTTTGGCTTCAATGTATTCGGATACTAGTTTTCCTAGCTTTGTAGACTCTACTAGAGAAACATCATAATCATTGTTATCGTCATCAAAATGGGCTGTGATTGTTAATGTAATTCTTGGTTCAGCAACAATTTGTTGAGCAACGCGATCTAGTAAATCTTTTGAGAACTCGTTGATTACATAACCTTCGTTACCAACAACGAATCTTACAGTTTGTGTTTTAAATAGATCAGCACTTACAATATTCAATGGGTTGTTTGGAGTTAAACTGATGTTGTTCATTATTTTATGAATTTCAACAGTAGTCATTGCCTTCTCCTTTTCTCCTCTTTTTAAACGTTTCGGTCTTTTCTTTTTTGAATCAGCAGCAGCTTCTGGTAATTTTAAAGTCAACGTGTTTGAAAAACTTACGTAAGCTTCTTTATCGACCTTAACCGTATATTCCGCGTTTGAAACTAGAGGAATAACATATGCTCCATTTTCATCGGTGCTTACCTCTGTAGCAATTCCAGAAGTGTTGTTAGTGAAGGTGATTTTACATCGAACTGGAATTTTTGTTGTTCCGTCTATAACGGCACCTTTTACAATAGTTAATGGATCACTTTTTCCAGAAATCACATCATAAAATGATAAGTCAATTTGAAAAATATCAACTTTATTTTCAATGTTTTTCATGGCTGATATCCAACCGGTTTTTCCATCAGCTGATAAAATAAACTCTTTTTCATCTAAAGCGGTGTTGATTGGGAATCCCAAGTTAACAGGAGTGCTCCATACACCATCTTTAAGTTCCGTTTTGAATAAATCATAACCTCCTAAGCTTTTGTCGTAATGACCTTCTGAAGAGAAAAATAATGTTTTACCATCTGGGTGTATAAATACACTGATTTCATTGTAAGCAGTATTAACAACGTCACCTAGGTTCTGTGCTTTACCCCAAGTACCGTCTTCTAAAATATCACTGTACCATATGTCTTTTTGCCCAACACTTTTACCATGCATCATGCCTCTTCTATCACTGATGAAGTAAATTCTATTTCCATCTGCTGAAAAACAAGCACCACCATCGTAATATTCTGAGTTCAACCCTTCAATTAATTTAGGTCTTTTCCACAAGTCATTATTTCCTATTTCAGAAAGCATGATGTCACCAGAACCTACACCTTTCCAAAACTTTTTGTTGTTTTCATCTACATTTTTATATACTAAGATGCTTTGTCCATCTGGAGCAACTCCAGTATTTGCACTGTAGTCAGCTTTTGAATTTAATTTACCTTCTACAAGTTCGGCTTGATCCCAAGTGCTTTCTGCTGCGTTCCATTTTGACACGTATATGTTTTCGTAATATTGGTTGTCAGGAAGTAAATCTGTGTTTTTTTCATTGCTCCTTCTTGAAGTAAAATACATGCTTTGACCATCCAAAGTTACAATCGGATGATATTCATTGTAAGCAGAGTTTACAAAATCTCCAACATTTGAGATCTGAACAGAAACAGGGTTTTTCACCGCATTCAAAGCAAATGTACACTGCTTAATATATCTGTCAACTTCGTAATACTTAAGGTCTTTTGATCTAGCGTTTTTTTCAAATAATTTGTACTGTGCCAAAGCTGAACTATAACGACCTTGCTTATGTAATGTTTGACCATAAGCATAGTAAAAATCAAAGTATTTCTTCTTTAGTTGATTTGGCTTAACCAATTCAAATGATTCAACAGCTTCTTTCAAGTCGTTTAACTCCATATGACAAAAGCCAATTCTGTACAATAAGAAGGAATTGCTTTTGTCATTTTCTAAAACTTTACGGTATAAAGTAATTGCACTTTCGAAGTCCTGATTATAATAAGCTCCTTGCGCATCTATTGTGATTGCTTTATTCTTGATCTTGTCGGTAGTGCTAACTTCGTTTTGCGCTAGCGTTACACTTGATAAAATTAAAAAGGAGAGAATGAGTGTTTTGAATTGGTTGAATGTCATATTCTATAGTTTTGTGAACCTTAACAAATGTAAAAAAAATGAATGAGTTAATCGACATCAACTGTTATAGTCAATTTCAACCAATTCATTCAATTTCTGTACCAAAGAAAATAGGTGGAGATCTAGTTATTTATAAACCTTTTTACTTTTTGGTTTAAATTGCTTTGTATTGTGTAAACTCCTGATGTAAAAGAGCTAACATCAACTTGTGTTGTCCCTTGAACTATTTTTGAATAAACCACCCTACCCATGCTGTCGGTAATTGTCATCAGGCGACTTTTACTGCCTGAACTTATCGTAACTAAATTGTTTGCCGGATTAGGAAAAATGGAAAAATCATTTTTAATATCAAGACCTTCAGTTGTTGTTACTAAATTGTTTTCTACCTTATTTATGTAGGCAACTGCACCTGTAAATGCAGCGTTGTAATAAGAACAATATTCACTTGAAATGTAATTTCCTATTTTATCAGTAAAGTTTGAACAAGAAGATTCTGGTCCGCCTGCTAGGCCACCTTTTAGTTCATACCCGTAGGAGACGGATCCAGGTGTACCATCTTCATTGTTATACTGAGACCAGGCGTTGGATGATTTCCCAAACGCAGCTCCATGATGAGGGTGTTGAGGATATCCACCCCCCATTTGATTGTACCCAATTAAAAAGGAGAAGTTAGCAGGTGCATCAGTACTGATGAACCCATGACTTCCCAAAATAAAATCTATGTTGCTTTTTGCAAAAGTGTAGGCTGTTACGTTGGAAGACTCACTGTGATACAGCGCAGCTAAGAATGCAGCATTTCCCGCGTCTCGGAGTGATCCCCAGTTGGTAGTGTGGAAATAACCACAACTTTCTAAACTGTAATTGTCCACTCTCCATTTAACCTTATCTAAGTAGGAAGATGTGGATGTTATTTTATACAATTCGAAAAACAACAGGTGATCAATTGATCCATAATTAAATGTGCCGTACAGTTCAGCGGAGCTTGCAAAACTTTCAGCTTCCGTTAAATATGAAGTTGTGTTTGTAGCTCTATATAACATGGCAGCACCCATCCCCATTTCGTCATTGTATTTTGAATACTGTTGTCCTAACCATGAATAAAAGGCATCACCTGGAACTGCATCGGCTGTTACCGCCATGTTGATTTTAGCTACTTCATAATATTTAATGGCAGCAGTTAAACAGGACTGCGCATAGGTCGCATCATATGGCATATAGACGATTGACATAAGAGCGAGAGCTGCAGCTGAACTACCAAAGGCATTAGAATGACCTTCGGTTGCGCTGTAAACTGTCCGAATTTTTGAGCCACCGTACAAAGTCTCTTCCGAATTTGAAATTGGTTCATTAAAACTGTTGTGATCATTTCCATCACCAACTTGCCAATAAATAGTATTACCTGTTCCAATACATTTTATTAAATAGTCAGTTTCAATTTTTACTTCATCCAAGACATCGGGAATTCCGTTGCTTGGACCTTTTGAATAATCTGGAGAGTAATTGTCAGCATAAGCCTCTGGAAATTTCTCATATCCATATAAGTTCATGAACGCAGTGTACGGACCTGATACATGAAATTTAATGTAATCCCCGCAATCGTGCCAGCCACCACTTAAATCTTTTCCAACGGATTGACCATCAGTATTGTGACATCCACCGCCACCTTCAGGTTGAATCCATGATTTTGTGTCACCACAACGTTGAGCACCAAGAAAATAAGTGCTCAGATGTTGAGCAAGTGCATAGTCATGAGTTTGAGAGAATCCGTTGAAGGCCAAATTCAGTGCCAGGAGTAAGGTAATATTCTTCATCTAGATAAGGTTTTAGTTTGTTTAAATTAGTTCCTTCAATATTAAAGTAAACGCTAGCGAAAGGCTTGACATTATATTTTTTAGGCTTGACATTTTACCTCAGGCCTTGTAAGCACTGCCTAAAACCACCTACTAATTACTTGAGGTTCTCCTTGAAAGAAGAAGGTGAGCAGCTTTCCAAACTCTTGAAAACACGATTGAAATGGCTGACATTACTGTAGCCAACTTCATAAGCTATTTCCGATATACTCAATTCTGTCGCCAAGAGTAGTCGCTTCGCTTCAAGAACCCTAATCGAATTTAGATACTGCTTGAAAGTCAAATTTGAGTCCTGTTTAATTAATTCACTTAATTTGTTTTTGTGAATACTTAATTGTTTCTCGAGGGTCAATATTGAAATTTCAGGATCAGTATAATTTTCATTTATGTAAGAAAGTACATTTTCTTCCTGGTCCTTTGCAGAGACCTTTTTCTTCGAAGCAATCTGACTATAGCTTACCAGCAACATTTTTTTTTGCTTATAATACGCTATCATCCATAGAAACAAACTAATCGTGCAACCCAGCGCTGCAACTAATAAGTAATGTTGATTTTCAGTAGTGAAATGAATCCCCGAAATGGTGTACTTGTCGGGCACATTTTTATTGATAATGATACAGCTTTGAATATTAATAGCTTTTACTTTTTTCAAAGCTAAAGAGAGCTCATCTGTTTTAATGTTTGGATGACTGGCTCTCCACCAATTCGGAATTGCAAAACGCTCTAAAGGAATGGATTGAATTTCAACTGAAGAGTCGTATTCTAAAAATTGCTCGTAAAAAATCAAGGAATTATTGTCTCCCTCTTTTGAATAGCCATCAAGAAAAGTAAGTAGTTGAATTGGTATTTTTTTGCCCTGGGCAATATTCATAGTCAATTCCATCGATTCAAATTCTGTAACATCAAGGAATGTAATGTCGTTTGAACTTGTCTCTTCTTGATCGGAATAAATGTCGATTGAAATTCCGGAAAAAGCATATTGATAACCGTCTCCTAAGACGTATTCAAATTGTAATCCTTGTCCAGTCTTAAGAGAATTCTGCGAAGTTCCACCTAATTCGACATCAGTATAACCGGATGATATGACATTTTCACCTTGAAATAAATCAAAGCTTTGCTTCCTTTTCGTGAACAAGAAACTGCTAGCTACTATTGTGCTAGCTATGATTATGTAGGCGTATTTATATTTTTGGAACTTCATTTGGGCTTTGTGAAGTTACTACTTAAAGTGAATTCGTCAAATTGAGTTGAGGAAGTTGTCCTGGAAATTACTTCTTACCAACTAGTCTTAAAAAGAACTTTTTATAGGATGTAGCATTAAAAATTGCAGAATCAGTAGTAGCCTTGTAAGTTAAAAATACTCCCACAGGTAACAGCACTATACTAGCCATCCACATGCCTTCATAAACTTCCCAGGTATTGTTTTTTGCTAATTTTTCGCCGACAATACTTAGTACGTGAAAAGTCAGAAAGAGGAAAACTGAAATGACTACTGGAGCTCCAAGGCCACCTTTTTTCACAATGGCACCGAAAGGTGCTCCAACAAAAAACAATAGAATACATGCAAACGAGAGTGTGAATTTTCTATGGAACTCAACCTTGTGCCTGTTTTGTATCTTTTTTTGATTGTTTAAGACCATGCTCGACGAATGAACATAATTTTTTGCATTACGTGCAATTTGAACAGCATGATGAGCAATTTTTTGTCTTTTAACAGTGTCAAAATTATTAATAATTGCGGATTGAACTAGAGGGTAGGAGGTGATGGTGTCATAGTCAATGGTGCTGTCTACCGTAAATAAAAAGTTTCGATACAAATCATCGTACAATATTTTACTTCGTTTCACCATTTGATAAGCCATGCTGTCAATAGATTCTTCCAATTCAACAATGTTTCTCATTTTTGAGTTGGAAGAGTAATTTTCATCTTCAGACCTTACAAAATTGAAACTTTCCAGATCAAAAATAATTTGATTTTCCTTGAACTGGTTGTGAACTAACGGGTAGCTTTTCTGTTGATTTACTTTTTCATTTTCACTTTCCTGATCGTAAGCATTTCCATTTATTAAAGTAAGCACAAGTAAAGCTCCATCATTACCTAGTTCCATTCTTCCAGAATCTGAAGTGATGAACCTGTTGTTGTTTAGCTTGTTTTGAAAAATAATAATGTCTTTTAGTGTTTTATCTGGATATTTTTTTCCAATCCTGATGCTGTATCCTTCTAATTCATTGTAAAAAACGCCCTCAGGAATACTTAATTCTGGTTTCTGCCGAGAAACATCATTAAGCAACATTTTTAGGTTTTTGTTTGTTTGAGGCAATACATTGTTTGAAAATATGAATGCAAACCCTGTTAGAACAGTGGTTAGCATAATTAACGGTAACATTGCTCGCCACAATGAGATTCCCAATGACTTAATTGCCGTAAGTTCAATGGTTTCTCCCAGCTTCCCATAAGTCATGATGCTGGATAGGAGGATGGCTAGCGGAAGTGATAGTGGGACTTGATTTAATGAAGCATACCCCACTAATTCAGCAATTACACCAAATTCAATTCCCTTACCAACAATGTCTTCTAGCCATTTCCAAAACCAGATCATGAGCAATAAAAAATTGGTCACAAACAAGGTCACTAAGAAAGGACCTAAGAATGATTTTAAAAGTAAAAGGTGTAATTTTTTCAAAACTTGAAGTTGACTAACTTAAATTACAATTGCTGGTTATTTTTGAATTTTAACGTCTTTATTAACTCGCCATCCTTTCCATAAACTTTCATTTTTCCATGCTTAATTCCATGAACAAACTTGGTTACTGACTTTAATTTTCCAGTAGAATAGTATTGAAGCATTTTCCCGTGAATTTTCCCATCGACATAAGGAGTAATCAAACTTAAGGCATCCATTTGTCCGTCAAAATAGGTATACCAATCACCATGTTTAATTGAAATCATTTCAGCTTTAGTATCTCTAACTTTTCCTAAGACACCTTTACGTATGGCTTTTTTCTTACTAATAAGTTTATAAGGTCCCTTTTGTCTGATAGTAGCACCTTTATCATGCCAATCGGTCCATTCACCAACTTTTGCGTCGTTTTTATATTCACCTTTAATACCTTCTTTACCATTTTTATAGTACTGGATGAATGTGCCATTTTTTAAGTTGTTAGTGTACACAGTTACATATTTTTTCACCCCATTCCTGTAGTATCCTTCCCAATCACCATCCATTAAGCCATTTTCAAATTCCCCTTCAGTTTTAACTTGCCCATCCTCATACCATTCAGTCCAGTGACCATCTTCTTCATCGTGTTCAAATTGTCCTATCTTGGATTTTTTACCATCAGGAAAAAACACATTGTACGCTCCATTTCTCATATCGTCTTTAAAACTGACCGTTTTCAAGGTTTGCCCTCCTTTATAAAAATAAGTCCATTCTTTGCTTTTCTTATCGTTTTCGTAATGTGCATAGTGTTCTATATTGCCAGTTTCCGGAAAATAGTAGGTCCATTTATTTGTTCGGTTTCCCCTATCAAATTGACCATCAATTATTTTTTGACCTTTTTCGTACCAAGACCACAAGCTATCTTCTGTGCCATGATTAAAAAAACCTTGACTTAATTTTTGTCCATCCGCATCAAATTGATAAAAAGCCCCATGTTCCTTTCCGCTCCTGTAGTTAGTACTGTCTTTTATTTGATTGTTGTTGAAATATAGTAAGTACTCTCCGGTAAGAACTCCATTTATGTAGTTAGAATTAATCCAGTTGCTACCATTACGATACCATTTAATTGATTTTCCTTCAATTTTTCCATCAAAATAAGTTGTAGCGCTTTCTGGCTCACCACCCATATAAAACTCCATTAAAGTTCCACTTCCTTTTGTGACTGTTTGTTCTCCTTTTTGGGTCCATGCAGCTAAAAGGCTGTCGTTTCCATCGGTATAATAAACCTGTTTGAATTTCCCTCCATTGATGTATGAGTAATGAAATAGGCTGTCTTTAACTCCTTTTTTATAATTGCCTTCCCATTCTTTTTGACCATTTTCAAAATATGAGATCCAATGTCCGTCTCTTTTGTCGCTAGAAAAACTACCTTGAATTTTAATATTACCATTAGAATAGTAACTAACGAAATCCTTTTCTCTTTTGTCTAAGTGGAAAAAACCATCGTCTTTCTTTTTACCATTTGGATAAAAGTAAGTTACCTGTCCTTCATATTTTCCAACCAGGTAATTTGCAATTTGCTTTAGTACCCCATTGTCATAATAAAACACCCATTTACCATGTTCTAAACCATTCAAATAAACACCTTCAGCTTCAATTTGTTTGTTTGGGTACAAGTTTTGAAACTTCTCATATCCTGGATCTTTTTCAAATTTCAAGATAGTTTGAGCAGCCATTTGATTTGACGCGATTAAAGAAATTAAGGCAATTGTAAATATCGAAATTCGTTTAGTCATGGAATACGTCGTATTAATTAATTGCAAAATCAGTTGCTATTATGTCTTGTAGTAAAAATATCAAAAACTTCAATGATATTGGTTATTGGATCAGTAAAAAAACCACTTCGTTTTTGTCTTAACTAGCATACGATTTTAGGTAACTATAATAACTGTTTAATTCACCATCAACACAAATACTTGCTCTGTTTATAATGTTGTTTTGATCAGTGTTAAGAAGCTCTGGAATGATGTTCTTAATCAAAGCCTCCCCGAAATCCATGGAAGCATCTTTTGGAAGTTCACAAGGCAAATTGTCAACAGCCATAACAGTTATAGCACCCTTATCAAAAGAACCAACTTCACTATTCGTCTTAGGATCAAAGCCAAACAATGGGTCAGAAATAGTAGTTGATCTCAAAGTAGTAGGGACAGATCCCTGTATGTCACAAGTGATATCCGCAATTACTTTGGTGTTAAAATTTGGAGCATTGCAATCCGACACATTGAATAAAACAGGTGATTCATTGTCCCAATAATGGCAGCTGATAAAAATATCAGACGGGTTTAGGTACGGAAGGAACCCCACTTTATAATCCTTGGAATTTTTATAAAAATGAGCATAGGAAAACTCCTCCTCATTATTTAAGGTGTAATAGTTATGACACCTCATTTGAGTGTATACTGCAGTGTCAAAAGATCCTTTGATGTATTCTTCTGGTTGCACCTTTGTGACTCCTGCAAGTTCCAATAATTCCATTGCTCCTTGAGCAACCCGTCCATTTCCAGTGAGCACTATCTTAATGTTTGCCAGTTTTATTTTTTGGAGTTCTAATTTAATTTCCATCATGTCTTCACATAAATTAGCTGGCTTTAATTCGAAGGTTTTGGTGCGCTGTCCCCATGCTAGAAGTGCATTGTAGCTCCCTACAATTCCCGCATGACGACCAAATCCTAAAATTCGCTGACCATCACTGTGCTGCAAACATTCGTAGTCGATCATTTGAATTTTCTTTGCCAGCAGAGTCTGTAGCAAGGACTTATTGTAAGGCTGTTCCTTTATCGTGTGAGAAAAGAAGAAGTACTTTTTTTCAGGAATCAAGTCTTCTTTTCGAACCTCTTTAACACCAAATAGGACGTCACAATCAGACAAGTCCTCTTGCAATGTAATTCCTGCATTTTGATATTCCTCGTCTTTGAAACATCTAATAGGACTAGGCTGAACTACTAAGTTAATTCCAAATTCCTTAACCAATATTTCACATTGTTGAGGTGAAAATGGAACTCGTTTATCTGGTGGAGTTTTACCTTCTTTTATGATGCCTACTTTCATTCGTTTAACATTGAGGTTTGGTAATTGAGATAAGACACTTGTTTAAGTGCTCTGCAAGTCGCTTAACTCCTTATAAATTCCTTCTTGAGTAATCAATTCATCATGAGTTCCAACTTGGGATATTTCTCCTTCATCTAGTACTACAATACAGTCTGAGTTCCTTATAGTGGATAACCTGTGGGCTATCACGATTGAAGTTCTGTTTAACATGACTTTGTTTAAGGCGTCCTGCACGATGTGTTCTGAAGAAGTGTCCAAGGCTGAAGTTGCTTCATCTAAAATCAAAATTGGGGGATTTTGTAAAACCGCCCTTGCAATACACAATCTTTGTTTTTGTCCACCACTAAGTTTGCCTCCGCCATCACCGATCGTTGTTTCTAACCCATTTTCTAATTTTTCAACAAACTCTAATGCATTCGCTGTGGCAAGTGATGAGTTAATTTGTTCGTCAGAAATACCATCTATTCCTAAGGTTAAGTTATTTCTGACTGAATCATTGAATAATATAGAGTCTTGGGTTACAATTCCTGTAAGTCTTCTCAGTTCACCAAGATCCACATCTTTGATGTTGGTCCCATCCATTAATACTTCTCCTTTTGTGGCTTCTTGAAACCTAGGGATTAAATCTGCTAGTGTTGACTTACCACTTCCTGAATGACCAACTAAAGCATATGATTTACCTTTTTCAAAAGTGAAATTAATACCCTTCAATACCCATTCTTTTTCATATTTGAAATACACATCTTTTAGTTCAATGCTTAGTGACAGTTCCTTTTTAGCAACAGCATTTTCCTTGTTGTTAATTGATACTTCTGCATTGAGAATTTTTTCTATTCTTTCCAATGAAGCTGATGACTGGTGCATCGATGTAATTGCATCTGTTAAGCCTTTAATAGGTGTAATTAAACCATATAGGTATAAGAGGTACATAATGAATGTCGCACCTCCGAAAGTTCCGTCAAACACTCTGTAACCACCTACGATTAGTACAACACAAAACATAATGATTCCCAGAAATTCACTAGTCGGAGCTGCTAATGTTCGTTTTCGAAATGTTTTAGTTGACAAGGTGAAAAATTGCCTGTTATATTTTTCAAATTTTCCAACAAAAATCTTCTCTACAGCAAAGGCTTTAATTATTTTAAGGCCGGACAAAGTTTCCTCAAAAACAGTGACTACCTCACCAATTCTTTCTTGAGCTTTTTTGGAAGTGCGTTTTAATCCCTTTCCAATTTTAGATATGATGATGCCCATGATTGGCACAAGAACTAAAACTATAAGGGTTAACTGTACATCGACAAAGAACAGCGCAGAAAGGAAAAATAATATTGTAAGGGGTTGTTTAAAGAAGGCTTCAATCGCGGAGATACCGAGTTCAAGTTCTTTCACATCAGAAGTCATTCGACTCATAATATCACCTTTTTTCTCTTCGCTAAAGAATGAAATTGGGAGGGCCAATACTTTTTTATATACTGCTTTTCGAACGATAGCTATAATGTCATTTCTTATTGGAGAAAGCACCCACCTGGCCCCGTAAGTAAATAATCCTTTGAAGAAAAAAGTGATGATTGTAAGACCTGCTATTATCAGTAGAACACGTTTCTTACCGTCAACCATTCCTGTCTCGTGGTTAAGAATCATGTCTGCAAACCAACCATTCAACTCAAATTCCAAAGATTTCATAGAGAAACCACTGTGAGGATTTTCAACTAAAAACTGTCTGAAATCCATGTTGGGGTCAATGAACAGTAAGTTTAATATAGGGTTCAGCATTGTCATGGAGGCCCCGTTAAAAATTACAGCAAGTACATTAAATATTATGCTTAAAAAGCCATACCATTTGTAATGTTTTACGTACCCAAGTAGTTTGATTAGACTTTTCATGTATTGGTTAAAGGGATATTTACTTGTAAAAGTCTTAATAAATGGACTGCTGTGCAAAAAAATCGTAAATTTGGGAACCGAGAAAAGGATTATTAACAGATAAATTAAAAAAATATGAGCATTAAAGTATTATTAGGAAGTTTATTTATGGGAGCCATGTTAATGGTAAGTTGTTGTACTGGAGATTCTTGTAAGAAAGACGGAGAAGGGCATAAATGTTCTGCATCTGATTCAACTAAGTGTTGCAAGGGCGACAAAAGTAAATGTGAAAAAAGCGATAAATGTGCTGCTGACTGTGCAAAGCCATGTTGCGTTGGTGAAGGAGAAGCTAAAGCTTGTGCTGCTGATTGTCAAAAAGCATGTTGCAAAACAGTAGAAGGAACAAGTAAATGTGCTCATGCCGATTCTGTAGCCTGCTCTGAAGCTTGTCATGTTGCCGTTACGGATTCGTCTACAGCTGAAGTAATAACTGAAGAAGTACTAGAAGAGGGAGCCGAAGATGATCACGATCATGGAGATCACGATCACAGCGATCATGATCACAGTGACCACAATCACTAGATTTTAAGATTTAAGAAAAGAAACTAGTTATAATATTATTTCAATTCATTTCAATAAAAAGCGACTTGTTTTACAAGTCGCTTTTTTTGTACCTGAAAGGAAAGTTTGTGTTGGACAACCCTATGCTCAACGTTATTGCTAGGAACTAAGCAATCTCGCTACCCATTGATGTTCCATAAATATTGCCTTGTTCCTACCCTTGACCTGGTTGCTTGAATTAGTAGAGGAAGATTTGTCCTAATAATTTACTACTTTTTATTCCTCGGATGATGATCCAGGATTACACTTCGTAGATAGTCTCTGTCTAAGTGGGTATAAATTTCAGTAGTTGTAATGGATTCATGACCCAGCATCTCTTGTATGGCTCTTAAATCAGCCCCACCCTCCAGTAAGTGAGTAGCAAAGCTGTGTCGAAAAGTATGTGGGCTTATGTTCTTTTTCAGACCAGCGAGAGTGCATAAGTCTTTTACAATAGTGAATATCATAACACGGGTCAACTTTTTTCCTCGTCTGTTTAAAAATAAATGGTCTTCATAACCTACTTGAATCTCCATTTTATTGCGGTAATTATCCGTGTACAAATTAATTTCTTTGATGGCTTTTCCGCCAATAGGCACAAGTCTCTCCTTGTTACCCTTTCCAATAACTCTAACAAAACCGTCATCAAAGTAGAGGTTACTTATTTTTAATTCTGTTAGTTCAGAAACTCTAAGTCCACAGCTATATAAGGTCTCAATAATTGCTTTATTTCTTTGTCCTTCTGGCTTGCTTAAGTCAATAACTGATTCCAATTCATCAATTTCGATAACACTTAATGTGTCTGGCAGTTTCCTTCCAATCTTGGGTGTTTCAAGAAGAATAGAAGGGTTGGAGTCAATGTATTCATCCAACAGTAGAAACTTGTAAAATGCCTTTATGCCTGATATTATTCTGGCCTGACTTCTGGGGTTCATTCCTAGGTCTGCAATCCAATGTACAAATTGTAACAGCTCAGCCAATTCCAGTTCGGTTACTTTTCTTGCTGGGTCAAGGCAAGAACAAAATTGAGAGAGTTTGCCAATGTCCGTCAAATAGGCGTCAATAGAATTCTGAGACAAACTTTTTTCAAGTTTGAGGTAGGTTTGAAATTCTTTAGTGATACTATTGGACACTGTTCTTATTTGAATATTTATTAAAAACCTTGTGCATTAAAAATACAACAATTATTGAGATGCAAGCTGTTGATCCAAGCGCACCTCCTATGTTTGAGAAGTATTGATACACTGTGTTGAACAATAGGCCATATGTGATTCCTCCCGCACCAATCCAAAAATAGGATAAGTTGGTGATTTTTGTCATACCAACGAAGGAAGCGCCAAAAAAGCAAAGGGTGTATAATTCGTTATCGTATGGCACATAATTATTTAAGACCAATGATGAGCAAGCAAAAAACAAACTAAGAAGAGAGGAGCTTTTTACGGCAGTCCATTTTACTTTGTCGGCAAAGAAGTACGTTAACAGCGAACCCACCAGTGATATAATTATAATGACTACCATTGTCCAATTACCCATATAATTAGTGATGCAAATCCAATGCTTCCCATTTTACCTCCAAAACCTGACAAACTGTTGTTAAGTAATGAGAAAATAATTCCTCCTAAAACACAGCTTACGGAGATTTGATATCCATCAGATACATAACCTGAGCTGACCATTCCTCCAAATGTTCCAGCATAGAGTACCGTTTGATATGAAATCAATTTTATTTTTTTTATTTCAGAAAATAGAGTGAAAACACTCGCTACTAAACAGGACGATATGACTACTGAAAAGAAATCTTGTAACAGAATTGTCGCGACAAAGCCTATAGAGAATACGATGGTGTTCTTACCTGTTTTAATTGCATTAAAGCTCGTTTTTACAAACGGCAACAGTACATATCCGGGAAGGAGAAGTAGCAACGGTAGCAAGAAATTATTAGGAGTCCCTTTACAAGATTCGTGGTGTAAATGAAGAATAAATATTAAATGGATCGAAGCAAAGAGTATCGCCAACGGTAATTGTTTGGTGATTTTAATTTGCATGATTACGGACAAATTATTTTTGCGATCTCTAAAGGAGCATGAACTATATAATCTGGTTGCACATTGTGTAGCTCTTTGTCTTTAGCGTACCCATAACTCACACCTATTGTTTGCATTTTGTGATGTTTTCCTCCCAGAATATCATATTCCCTATCACCAATCATGGTACATGTCTTTGGGTCTGGCAAACCAAGTTGGTCGGAAACTTCATGGATAATTTCCTTCTTATCAGTTCTGGTGCCTGTTAAATGACTACCTACCACAGCGTCAAAATATTGGTCAATGTGAAAGTGCTTGAGAATTATGTTAGCAAAATAGGTTGGCTTTGCTGTTGCTAACGCTATTTTATAGTCAACAGACTTTATTACGTCTAGTAATTGCAGAGCATCAGGGTACAATGAATTTTCAAAAATACCTTTTGTAGAAAAGTATTCTCTGTAGTATTTAATCGCTTGCTTTTGATCTACTTTTTCAGGGAAGTAATTGTTTTTAAATGTACTTGATAAAGAAGGTCCAATATATGAACGAAGTTTTTGCTCGTCATTTTCTTGAATGCCCATTTTGTTTAACGCGAAGAGGATAGAATTTACAATTCCTGGTGACGAGTCAGTGAGGGTACCGTCTAAATCAAAAAGAATGTATTTACTCATGATTTTATGCTATCCTGCGCAGAAAGGTATAATTATAAAGAAAATTCGTCCACATCTTCTTCGTCTTCGAACCCTGCTAATTTTGTTTTTTTCTTGAACAAGTAGGTTTTGTTTTCGTCTCTTTTAAGCAAACGTTGGATGTTCTTTTGGTGGGTAATTATTACCAATAACGAGACTACTATGGAAAAAACTGTCAGTGCAGGAACTCCCTTATCAAAGACTATAATAACCAAGAACGGGAAGCATACTGCAGCCAACATTGAGCCTAATGAAACATATTTTGTGATTAATAAAACAAGTAAAAATATTCCCAAAGCACAAAGAGCGGCTTCGTGATGAATTGCTAATAAAATACCTAGTAGTGAAGCAATTCCCTTGCCTCCTCGAAAGCCTGCGAAAATTGGAAAAACGTGCCCAATTACAGCTGCAAAACCAAAAGCCAGCATTAAGTTTGTGCGAGGAATAATGTCATTAATTTGAAGCTCAGGATCTACGATAAATTTTGATTGCCAATGAACCAGCATGACAGCGGAAAATCCTTTTAAAATATCAATGAGTAAAACAGGGATTCCGGCTTTTTTACCAAGTACCCTAAATGTATTAGTTGCTCCTGCATTGCCACTTCCGTGTTCACGAACATCAATATCGTAAAAACGCTTACCTACCCACACTGCTGTTGGAATAGAACCAACAAGGTAAGCAAGAATTAAGAGTAGTATGATGGTAAACGTCATCTTTTAATTTGTGGAGTAGCCAACGAAAATAAATAATTTCAGGTGTTAAATGAAGGAGGGAGAAGGTTATTTGTTCACACAAGACTAATAAGAACACATTTTGATTTTTTTGTAGCGCTATCAGCGATTCCTATTGAGCCCAATTATACTAGTGTTCCGCTTGCCATTTTTCACCAGATGGAACTGGAACGGGTAATCTATTGCTTAATGGTGTTAAAGCACATTTATAATGTTCATTGTATACGCAATATGGATTGTAACTTAAGTTAAAGTCTACTAGACATATCGTATCGTTCAGTAAATGACCATCAACATATCTGCCTCCAGGATAGGTGCTTTTGTGAGTGTCTGAAAAAGGAATAAACAAGCTATGTTTGCCTTGTCCCGTGCTTGAATAGCCAATAAGGGTACAGATTGTATCTCCCAGAATAAAAGATAAAGTTCCTCGAATAACATGTATTTGTTTAACGTCTTCACTTTCAAATAGGCTAACATATATTGGCATTTTTGCAGGGACAAATTTGGCTTTTATTTTGAAAATTGAATTTGCATCAAAGTATTCAAGACCGTTAAATTCTTTTAGCTCGCTTTTAGATAATGGTGAAGAGGAAGGTTGGGAAAAACTTTCGTTTTTCATTGCTCTGAAATCATTCACTTCTTTTTGATAATCTTTCTCTTCTGATGAGCAGCTCATCAGAAGTATAGTGATGATGGCAAAACTCAAATTATAAGAGAAGGGCAGAAGTTTCAAAGTAATTTGCAATTTTTTACTATATCTTGACCTAGAAAGGTTAGTGTCCATTCGTAGGTGAACTTGTAATGTTGTTTTTCGTTTTTATAAAGCTCCTTTAGTACTTGGTAAAATCAAGTGATACGGATCTCTTCGGATAGCAACTTTTATTGCTCTGGCTAACGCTTTGAATATACCTTCAATTTTGTGGTGTTCGTTCTTGCCCTCAGCTTTAATGTTCAAATTGGACAAGGAAGTATCACTGAAAGACTTAAAAAAGTGCTCAAACATTTCAGTAGGCATGTCACCAACTTTTTCTCTTTTGAATTCGGCATCCCATACCATCCATGGTCTTCCACCAAAATCTAAAGCAACTTGAGCTAAACAATCATCCATGGGAAGGCAATATCCATATCGGTCTATGCCTAGTTTGTTTCCTAAAGCAATTTTAAATGCTTCTCCTAATGCTAAGGCGGTATCTTCTATTGTGTGGTGTTCATCAATGTGTAAGTCTCCTACAACTTGTACGCTTAAGTCTACGCCTGAATGCTTAGCTATTTGATCCAACATGTGATCGAAAAAAGGTAAACCAGTATTCATGTCTCCAATCCCTTCTCCATCTAAATTTAATTTGATGGAGATTTTAGTCTCTTTTGTGTCACGTTGAACTTCAGAGGTTCTTTCTCCAGCTGCTAGAAAGGTGTAAATATCCTCCCATTTAGTTGATTCTAATGCTATGCTTGCTTTTAATTCTGCAACTTTATTGGCAATTTCCTCTAGTCCTTTTCCATCCTCATTGTTGATCCAAATTGCTTTTGAACCTAAGTTTTTCGCTAATTCAACATCTGTAATTCTATCGCCGACTACAAACGAATTTGCTAGGTCGTAATCTCCATCAATGTACTTTGTAAGTAAGGCCGTGCCTGGTTTCCTTGTAGGAGCATTTTCTGCTGGAAATGTTTTGTCAACGATTACTTCAGAGAATTCAATTCCCTCGTTTTTGAAAGCCTCCATCATTTTGTTTTGAGCAGGCCAGTAAGTTTCTTCAGGAAAGGAATCAGTTCCGAGCCCATCTTGATTGGTGACAATAACTAGTTCAAAATCCAGTTTCCTCGCAATTTCACCTAGCCATTTGAATACGCCAGGGTAAAATTCCAATTTTTCTAAACTGTCTAATTGGTAATCAACGGGAGGTTCAATAACCAGTGTTCCATCTCTATCTATGAACAGTACTTTTTTCATCTTAAAATGTTTTTAAAGCTTCTATTAACAAGTTGTTTTCCTTTTCATTACCTACTGTAATTCTTATACAGTCGTTACAAAGGAGAACTTTTGACCTGTCTCTGACTACTATACTTTGCTCAATTAGTTTGTTGTAAATATTGGAAGCACCTTCAACTTTAACGAGCAGGAAGTTGGCCTCGCTTGGATATATTTCTTGTATTAATGGTAGTTCAGTAAGTGCATTCTCAAGTTTTGTCTTCTCAGCTAAAATTAGCTTTACTACATCCTCTTTTTGATCAAAGCACTGCAAGGCTTCAAAAGCTATTTCTTGAGTCACCTGACTAATGTTATAAGGTGGTTTTACTTTGTTCAGCAAAGCAATGATATTGGTGTTGGCAAATCCCATCCCTAATCGAATTCCTGCAAGGCCCCATGCTTTGCTCAAGGTTTGCATCACAACTAAATTTGGGTACAGGTCTAAGTATGCTGACCAGCTTTCTATATCGCTGAAATCAATGTAAGCTTCATCAACTACAACTAATCCATTAAACTTTTGTAGAATGAACTTGATTTGATCTGTATTTAGAACGTTACCAGTTGGATTGTTTGGAGAGCACAAAAAGATAATTTTTGTGTTTTCAGAAACTTGACTCAATACTTTTTCACTGCTCACATCAAACTTTTCATCCAAGGGAACTTCCTTGATCTTTACTTGATTGACATTAGCATATACTTCATACATTCCATAGGTAGGAGGAAGTATAATGATTTCATCTTTGTTTGGGTCGCAAAATGACCTGATGATTAAATCAATGATTTCATCGCTGCCATTCCCTAAAATTATTTGCTCAATTGATAGTGATTTTAAACTGGATATTAAAGTTTTAACACCCAGTTGCATTGGATCTGGATACCTGTTGTATTTAGTGTCATATGGATTTTCATTAGCATCCAGAAAAACTTTCGCTTGTCCGGTGAATTCATCCCTAGCTGAACTGTAAGGCTTAAGGGATAAAATATTTTTTCGTGCTACTTTATTGATATCGAAACTCATGACTTTAAACTCCTGGTATTGTGTTAATAGTAAAAATAGTTAATTGGTTTTGAGTAAACCATCAATGTGTTGCTTGATTTCAGTTTTGCTGGATTCAAATTCAAAAACAGTATAAATCAAATCGTAATTTTGAGGATCAACAACACTACTATACGCTTTCTTGGCCATCAAGACTTTGTCCTCTTCGAAGGAAAATAAGAGTAGCAGAGATCTGACTTGCTCACATGAAAAACAATGGGTTTTTAAAGAGTTCGAAATGAGAGTAATTTTGGCAGCATCAAAATCTTGAGCGACAACAGTCTGTAGAAAACTTGAAAATTCCGTGCTATCAATAGCAACACTGCAACTATCAATGTTTCCTTTTACGTCGCTTGGCCAGCTGATTAAAGTGGCGATAAAACTGATGACAAATAAACTTTTATGTACCATAATCTATTGCTTTTGTTCTTGCTGATTTATTTGCTCGATGAATTCTTTGAGCATTTTTATGTTTTTATTACCTGGAGAAATTTCAAATTTGCTGTTGAGGTCAATTCCTGTTAATCCATTTAAAGACAATTCATTTATTGCTGCAGCATCTTCCTTTCCAATCCCACCGCTTAACATGAATTTATATTGATCACCTAAATCTTTTAGTTTATTCCAATCGAATTTAACACCTGTGCCTCCATGCAAAGGTGATTTCGTATCGAACAAAAACAAGTCAACTCCTTGGTAGTTAGCAAGTATTCTAAAGTCAAATGAATTGTCAATTCCGAATACCTTCCAAACTGTAAGTCCTAAATCTTTAACTTGCTGTGTGAATTCTGGATCTTCGTCCCCGTGCAGTTGTGCAACTTCAATGTTATATTCTTCCTGGATAGTCTTAATGTAGTCAATGGTAGCATTTACAAAAACCCCGACTTTCGTTGCTCTGATATCACTTAAATTAAAATTGCTATTTCCAGCAAAGCGTGGTGATTTTTCGTAAAAAATCATACCAATATAATCAACACCTAAGTCGTCAATGTCCTTTATGTTCTCGTCTTCTTTGAGACCGCAAACTTTTATCTTAAGAGCGTTTTTCATTCTCTTATAAACCGCATGATTTTATAAACTCTTGGCAGCTAAGTCCCGGATTTTCACTTCGCATAAAGCTCTCTCCTATTAAAAACCCATCGAATCCTTCATCTTTCATTCTCAGTAGGGTTTCCTTATTACTAATGCCGCTTTCCGCCACCTTAGGCACTCCGTTTGGAAGCTCCTTCGATAACCTGATGGAATTTTCAATATCAATTGTAAATGTTTTAAGATCTCTGTTGTTAATACCTACAACATCGATGTTGCTTCCAAAGTGTCCTAGTTCATCTTGGTTGTGAATTTCTAAAAATACATTAAGGCCTAAAGCTTTTGCTTCTGAAGCCAAGTCATTTGTTTGTTCAACTGAAAGTGCAGAGGCGATCAATAAAATTACATCAGCACCCATTGCCTTCGCTTCATGCAGTTGGTATTCGTCAATAATAAAATCCTTTCTGAGAATAGGTAGTTTAACAGTTTCTCTCGCGATTAATACATCATTGAAAGTACCTCCAAAGAAACAGGTGTCTGTTAGTACAGAAATTGCCGAAGCATTCGCTTTTTCATAACCACTTACGACTTCATGTACTGTAACTGAACCATTTATCAAACCCTTTGATGGCGATTTTCTTTTAAACTCTGAAATTATTCCGGTGCCATTCATGATTGAATCGGCAAAATTATAACAAGTACGACCATAGTATTCTTGAGATGCAAGATTAGCAATGTCTACGAATTTTTTTGACCGAGCAATTTTTATTTTCTTGTTTTCGATTATTCTATCTAAAATGTTCATTGCTAGTTTATTAATTGGGTAAATACCGATTTCGCTTTTCCTGTAATAAGTGATTCCTTAGCTTCTACCAAAGCATCTTCAAGGGAAATACCTTTGGCAAGGTAAATTGCCATTGCACTGTTTGCAATGATAGCGTTGTTTTGTTGTTCCGTTCCTGAACCATTCAATATATCAGTAAATATCTTTGCAGATTCAGCCACTGTTTCTCCTCCGTAAATGTCCGATTGCTGCTGAAGTTTAAAGCCTAAATCTCTAGGGTTGTAAATGGTTTCTTCTTCTCTGGTAACTGCTTTAAATCCTGAGGTTAAGGATATTTCATCGTATCCGTCAAGAGCATATAAGACCATGTATTTCGTGTCGGTTTTCTGAAGCAAGTAATTGTATAATCTCATCAATTCCAAATTGTATACTCCGGTAACCTGCATTGATGGGCGACTTGGGTTTACCAATGGGCCTAGCATGTTGAAAAAGGTTTTCATACCCAATTCCTTACGAATGGGAGCAACTGTTTTCATTGCTGGGTGGAAAAGAGGGGCGTGTAAAAAGGTGATCCCACTTTCTTGTAGTTGCTTGTTTAAAACACTTTGATCATTTGAAAATTGATATCCTAAGTATTCCATCACGTTTGAAGAACCGCAAGAAGAAGATACTCCATAGTTTCCGTGCTTCGACACTTTGACTCCGGCTCCAGCAACCACAAATGAGGAAATAGTTGAAATGTTAAAGGTGTTTTTTCCATCTCCACCAGTTCCGCACATATCAATGGTTGGAACACCTCCAAAATCTACAGGTAAACACAGCTCCAGTAAAGCTTCTCTAAAACCTTCCAGTTCACGCACTTTAATTGAACGCATCATGAAGGTGGTCAAAAAAGCAGCGATTTGACTGTTGTTGTATTTACCTTCGGCAATTTCTACCAATGTTTGTTTGGCAGTTGCTTTGCTTAAGGCTTTGTTTTCTATTAATTCGTCAAGTATCTTTTTCATTTTGATAACGTAGTCCTCATTAGTTTTCTAACCAGTTGCTCATCAATTCTTTTCCATGCTCAGTTAATATGGATTCTGGATGGAATTGTACCCCACACACATCATATTCTTTGTGCCTCACACTCATAACACATCCTTGATCATCAACAGCTGTTAACTCAAGTTGCGTTCCTAGTTTGTCTTTATTTATTTGCCAGCTGTGATACCGACCTACTTCAAATTCTTGAGGTAGTCCCTTATAAAGGACATCCTTCTTGGTTACCGTCATTTTGTTGGCAATACCATGTAAAACCTGTTTTCTATTTTCTAATTCAGCACCGTAAACTTCCCCAATCGCTTGGTGACCAAGACACACTCCCATAATGGATTTACTAGATCCATAAGTTTTAATCAGGTCTTTTAGAATTCCAGATTCATCAGGAATTCCCGGGCCTGGGGATAAAAGTATTTTATCGTATTTGTTAACTTCCTCCACCGTAATTTTATCGTTCCTGAAAACATCCAGGTTCTTAAATCCTAATTCCCTAATGTAGTGAACCAAGTTGTAAGTGAAGGAATCGTAATTATCTAGGACCAGTATTTTTATGTTTTTGTCTACCATTTTACTTCCTTTCTCAGTTAATGTCTCCTGCGATTTCAATCGCTTTATGCAGAGCCGCTAATTTGTTAAATACTTCTTGTCTTTCATTTTCCTCTTTACTTTGTTCAACGATTCCAGCTCCCGCTTGGTAGAATAAAGTGTTGTTTTTACTTAGAAACGAACGAATAATTATTGCTTGATTAAAGTCTCCGTTAAATCCTAAATACCCAATGCAACCTCCGTATATCGAGCGGTGATTCTTTTCGTATTTGCTAATCAATGAAAGAGCTTTGTGCTTTGGCGCTCCAGACAATGTTCCCGCTGGGAAAGTGTCGGCAACAACTTGCATCGTATTAGTCCCTTGCTTTAGTATGCCTGTTACTTTTGAAACCAAGTGGATGACATGAGAAAAGAATTGGACCTCTCGGTAGTTTTTTACTTTTACTTGGTCAGAAGAACGACTCAAGTCGTTTCGAGCTAGATCAACTAACATTACATGTTCAGCATTTTCTTTTGGGTCAGCCAATAGTTTTTCAGCTAGTTTAGCATCCTTGATGTCATCCCCTGTTCTTTTAAACGTTCCAGCAATTGGGTGTATTTCGGCATGGCCTTCTTTAATAATGATTTGAGCTTCTGGCGAAGAACCAAATATTTTAAAACTTCCGTAGTCAAAATAAAACAAGTAAGGTGACGGGTTGATACTTCGCAATGCTCTGTATAAATTGAAATCATCTCCGGAGAATGTTTGTGAAAACTCTCGGGACAACACTAACTGAAAAACATCACCACGTTTGCAATGATCTTTTGCCTTACGAATCATTTTCAAATATTCTTCATCGGTACAGTTACTTACTTCATCATTGTTTGGAGTAAATCTGAAAGTGGAAAAGGTCTGAGCGCAAATCAACTCACTGATATAATCCAATGACAGGTCTGATCCATTTTTCATTTCGCCACATTCGTGCTTGAAAATGTGTGCTTCACTCTTGAAATGATTGATCGCAATTACAAATTGATATATTCCGTAAAATAATTCAGGAACCTTTTTTGAATTTTTAATGTCGTAATCAAGGTTGATGTCCTCAAAATATTGGACTGCTTCAAAGGAAGAATAGCCAAACAAGCCATTGTTCATGAATTTAAATTCGTTCTCTTCTGCGTCAAATTGAGCAATATAATCGTTGATAGCTTGTGGAACGTTGCTTTCTTTTGTTAAAGTTTCTGAGGTAATTCTTCCATCAGGAAATGATTGTTCTAATTCGCCATCATCAATTTTTATGTGAGCAATTTGATTAAAACAAATGAAAGAGAAGCTGTTCTCATTCCCTCTGTAGTCACTTGATTCAAGTAAGATACTGTTGGGGAATTTATCTCGTATTTTTAAATAAACACTAACAGGAGTATAACTGTCGGCGAGTAATTTTTTATGTGTTGTTGTTAACTGATACATTGTCTTTGTACTTATATAAATGCTTAAAAAAAAAGCTTGCAGTTCACTGCAAGCTTTAATATATTATTATACTTATAGGGTCCACTAATCTTTCAAATTATGACTGCCACCACCAAGTATTATGTATTGTATTTTTCATGTTCATGTAATTCTTAAAGCGAATATACTAACTTTTTAACTTTTGACTGCATTCTTTATTTGCAATATTTTTCTGAGATAAGAATCACATACTTTTACTAACTTTACAGCAAGATAAGGCTTACATGACTGGCGGAAAAATAGAAGGGTTATTTGATAAATTCAACGGACTTAGGTGTTTAATCATCGGTGATGTCATGGTTGATTCCTACATATGGGGTGTTGTGAATAGAATGTCACCTGAGGCTCCTGTACCTGTTTTTGAGGTTGAAAAGCGAGAAAATCGATTAGGTGGAGCGGCAAATGTTGCTTTAAACATCCAGTCATTAGGAGCTGTTCCTATATTATGTGGTGTAGTTGGTAGTGATGCAAAAGGTGAGGTATTCAGGTCGTTGTTGGACGATTTGCAATTGACAACTGAGGGCATCGTTAGTGACGGTACAAGAAGTACAACTTCAAAAACAAGAATAATAAGTACTCCAGATCACATGATGCGTGTTGATGAGGAAGTGGTGACAGCTGTTTCACATCAGGTTGCGGAAAATTTGTTAGCTTTTGTAAAGTCGCAAATTTTGCAAGGGATAGACGTTGTAATATTTGAAGATTATGACAAAGGAGTATTATCTGAGGAACTAATTCAAAAAGTAATAGCAATAGCAAAACAAGATGGGATTCCAACTTGCGTTGACCCGAAGAAGAATAATTTCAATAGTTATCAAGGCGCTACTTTGTTTAAGCCAAATTTTAAAGAATTTACTGAGGGATTGGATACCAAAATTGAAAAAGACGATTTTGACCAAGTTGTAACCCTGGGTAAGAAATTCGTTGAAGATGAAAATATTACGCAATTACTTATAACACTTTCAGAGCATGGGATGATAATTCTTGATAGAGTAGAGAAGCATCATTTGCTGGCCTTAAAAAGAAATATTTTAGATGTTTCTGGAGCGGGTGATACTGTTATTAGTACTGCAGCTCTAGCTCTTGCTGCTGGATGTGATGCTGAAACCGTAGCGATTTTGGCAAACTTAGCAGGTGGTATTGTATGCGAGAAAGTTGGGGTTGTACCGATTTCAAGACAAGTATTAATGCGAGAATACAACACTTTGTATTAGTTCATGAAATTGTACAGAAATATACGAGAAAGAATTAAGTTGGCGCTGTACAACACAAGGTCCTTTTCTCTTCAAACATTAAAAAAATTAAGTATTATATCCTCTATTATTGGGGTGGGGTTAATGATTTATTACCATGGTTTCGAGCATAGCTTCGAGCACAAGAATAACCTACTTATATTATTAAAAGGGCTATTTGCCTACTATTTTTTCAGCTATGGAATAAGAATGATTTACAGCAAAAATCTATTTCCTTTCTTAAAGGAAAATTGGTTGGAGTCTGTAATGCTTTCCATTTTGATCGCCGATGTGGGTATCTACTTAGCCTATGACGTCCAATTTATTAGGGACCTTTCTTTGAGGTTAGGTTTTGGTCAAGACCTTGACTTGTATGGTTTAATGTTACAGTTGTACCTGTTCATCTTAATTGTTTTTGAGCTTGGAAAAGCTGAGATTCATTTTACGGGCAAGAAAGTTAATCCGGCTATTATTTTCATTTTCATCTTTGGAGGTTTGATATTAATAGGTGGAGGATTATTGATGCTGCCTGAAATGACCCGACCAGTGCTGGTAGATGGCGTATTACTTAATACTAGTATGAATTTTGTTGATGCGTTTTTTACAAGTGCTAGTGCTACTTGTGTCACTGGTTTGATGGTGGAGGATACCATGTCTTTTTTCACCCTGAAAGGGCAGCTAGTAATTCTTATGTTAATTAAGGTGGGAGGCCTAAATATTGTCGCTTTTGGGTTGTTTTTCGCGGTGTTTTCACGATTTGGTTTACGTGTTCGTCAACACGATATAATTGAAGATATCGTGAACAAAGTTACTTTCCACAGTGCAAAAGGTTTTTTTGGTAAAATACTGTTCATCAGTTTAGCAATAGAAGCTGTAGGAGCATTATTGCTGTTTTTTTTATTGCCAGAATCACCGGAAATTCAAACCATATCAGCCCGAATTCATTTTTCTATTTTCCATGCTATTAGTGCTTTTAACAACGCTGGAATATCTTTGTATGAGGGTGGTTTTGCTAATGCGGCGGTGGCAACCAATTTCCCAGTTCTTGGGGTGATGAGTGCAATAATCTTTATTGGGACCCTTGGTTTTATTACCATATTGGATTTGATAAGCGTTAAAGATTTCCGAGAACGATTAGATAAACCATGGAAAAAGTTACACATAGGGACAAGGGTAGGACTGCTTAGTAACACACATTTGTTGCTCTTTGGTGCTGTTTTCTTCTTGCTCCTTGAGTGGGGAAGAGAGAGTTTAGTAAGTCAAAATTTTATTGAAAAAGTAATTACATCAATTTTTCAGGTGGTCAACAGGACTGCTGGATTTAATAGTGTAGACTTGGGATCAATTGGATTACCTATGATTATCATAATAGTGTTATTGATGTTTATAGGAGGGTCGTCGAGTAGCACAGCGGGTGGGATTAAAACGTCAACCATGACATTAATCTTTGTCTCTATATACACTACGATAACAGGTAAGAAAAATGCTGAATTATTTAACAGAAACATAGCTAAAGATTTGCTTCTTAAGGCTTACGTTGTTGTTTTATTCGCTATTGGAAACATATTTCTATGGACATTCTTATTGTCAATTACTGAGGCTGATGCATTAGCGGCTGGTAAAATGACTTTGATTCAAATGGTGTTTGAGGAAGTAAGTGCATTTTCTACAGTAGGACTTAGTCTTGGTGTAACAACTGAATTCAGTACCGCTGGTAAATTTATACTGATTATATCCATGTTTATTGGAAGATTGGGAACATTGATGCTACTAATGGCATTAAGTAAACAGGTGACCTCAGCAAAGTATAAATATCCAGATGCTCATATCATGATTGGCTAGGAATAAGATAATTTTACTAAGTTTGCCGAACGATACTAAAACGAAACCACATGAAGACTAAATTATTTATTGCTTTGTTAATTGTTGGATTTGCTGTAAAAGCACAAGATTCAACAAGTGTAGACTCATTAAGTTTATGGAGAAAAGGGGCCACAGTAAGTGTGCAATTCACTCAGTCTTCTTTTCATCAATGGGTTGCAGGTGGTCAAAACTCATATTCCTATGCTGGTCTAGTTAATTTATTTGGTAGCTACGCTAAGGATGAAATTCGTTGGGATAATACTTTAGATATGAACTATGGTAGCTTCAAGCAAGGAACAAGTCCACTTGTTAAAAGTGATGACAGATTAGAGTTTAATTCTGTGTTTGCGAAAGAGGCGGATAAAAAATGGTTCTATGCAGCTCAACTAAATTACAGGACACAATTTACCCCAGGATACATAATTAGTAATTCCGCTATGCCTGACGATCGAACTAGAATTTCGGATTTTTTAGCACCAGCGTATGTTACCATGTCTTTTGGTATGGAGTACAGGCCTAAAAAAGATTTGTCATTTTTAATATCGCCTTTAACAGGGAAGAGTACTATTGTACTAGCTAATTCCCTTGCAGCGATAGGTGTTTTTGGCTTGTCTCCGGGTGAAAATTATCGAAATGAATTTGGTGGACTAATACGTGTTACATGGAAAGATAAATTAATGGACAACGTTAATATAATTACAAATTTAACATTGTTCTCAAACTATTCAGATCAACCTCAGAACGTTGATGTGAATTGGGATATGTTATTGGTGTTCAGGGTAAATAAGTATTTAAATTTTACGTTTAATACGGTATTTATATATGATCATGACGTTGCTGTTCCAAAGTACGATGAAGAGGGACTGTATATAGGTACTGGCAAAGGCATTCAGTTCAAAGAAATATTTGCATTGGGATTGACATACACAATTAAAAGATAGGTCCCTGGGACTTGTTTTATTTTAAGTTGATACAGTTCTCAACTGAAAAAAGTTAGAGATTTGAAATAAAAAAGGTTACTATTAATTCAGTAGCCTTTTTTTGTAATTGTTTACTTGATTTCAATGATGATGTTCCGTTTTCTTTAGCTATTGAACAACAGGTTAAGTTTCACTTGTTGACGTAGCTTTTAAAGCTATTGAGTTCTGTCCATAAAGATCTTATAGATATCTAACAGATCTGATTGAGATAAATTCTAATCTATTAAACGAATGAGGACTATGTAACTGAAAACTATTGGTGCGGCGATCAAAAGGCCGTCAAAACGGTCTAGAATTCCACCATGACCGGGAAGAATTGTTCCTGAATCCTTTATTCCATAAGATCTTTTAAGCATGCTTTCTACCAAATCACCAAGTGATCCGAAAACAACTACTAGAGTTGCTAAAATTACCCATTCTACGCGAGATAAAGATGTGAAGTAAATACTACAATTGTAGGCGATAAGAATTGCTAAAATCGCTCCCCCAATAGTGCCTTCCCATGTTTTGTTTGGTGAGATTTTCGGAAACAATTTCGTTTTTCCGAAAGATCTTCCGGACAAGTAGGCACCTGTGTCATTGGCCCATAAGGTAAAGAAGAAAACTAATGTAAATTCAGCAGTATAAGATTGTCCAGGGATTTGAATTAATTCATTACTTACAATGAATAAAGCAAATGGGACAGCCACATAAAGTGTAGGCATTAAAGTGTGTAAAATATTAGAGAAGCTATTCTCCTTTAGCCTAAATAATTCCCAGACAAAAAGTATCATTGTCATTGGTATTAGAACAGTTAAGAACGTTATTGGCAATTTGAAAAGAGCAATAGACACAATTAGTAGATAGGATGAGCTCGAGAGAACAAAGCCGCTTATTCGATTAATAGCAACATTCTTTTTAGAACTAATAATATTGAAGTATTCATTGGTCCCAACGATGGAGAAAAGAAGAAACAACGATGCAAGTAGAAATTTATTCAGCAATGCTGACGACAGTAAAACTGCAACGAAGACTGTTCCTGTAATTGCTCTTTTCCAAAAATTATTCATTGACCTCTTATAGTTGTAATTCAAAAAAGTGCAAATAAAGCTTTCTACAGAATCTCTAGTGGTTCACAGTGTTGTCACTTTTTCCTTCAGTAGAAACTTTACCATCAGCAGACAAACTCTCTTTTGGTTCTGCATTTTTCGAAGTTGCACTAACTGCCTCCTTATCTTCTGCAACAGCAGCTTCTTGCATTTTTGGCGCTTCAACTTCTTCAACCTCAAATGGTCTTTTACCAAACGTTTTTTCTAAATCCTCTTTGAAAATCACCTCCTTATCAAGTAATTGCTTTGCAAGTACTTCTAATTTCCCCTTGTGTTCTTTAAGTAAGTCGAGGGCTCTTTGGTATTGAGATTCAATCATTTTACTGATTTCAGCGTCAATGATTCTAGCGGTGTCTTCACTGTACGGTTTAGACAAAGAATATTCATCGTTTCCTGAAGAATCGTAATAACTGATGTTACCAATTTTCTCATTTAAACCATAAATTAAAATGGTCGACTTGGCTTGCTTAGTAACCTTCTCAAGATCACTTAAAGCTCCTGTTGACACCTCGCCAAACATAATTTGTTCAGCTGCTCTTCCTCCAAGGGCAGCACACATTTCATCCAGAATTTGTGCTTTAGTTGTGATTTGTCTTTCTTCAGGAAGGTACCAAGCAGCACCTAAGGATTTTCCTCTCGGTACAATAGTAACTTTCACTAACGGAGGTGCATGTTCCAGCATCCAGCTGACAGTTGCATGACCAGCTTCGTGGTATGCAATTACTTTTTTCTCACCAGGTTTAATTACTTTATTTTTCTTTTCTAATCCACCAATGATTCTATCAACAGCATCTAAAAAGTCCTGTTTTTCAACTGATTTTTTATCTGAACGAGCAGCAATTAATGCCGCTTCATTACAAATATTTGCTATATCGGCTCCTGAAAAACCAGGTGTTTGGCTTGCTAAAAATTCAACATCAACTTTATCGTCTATTTTAAGAGGTTTTACGTGAACAGTAAAAATAGCTTCCCTTTCATTTTTGTCAGGCATATCAACATATATCTGACGATCAAACCTACCCGGTCTTAGTAATGCTCTGTCCAAAATGTCAGCACGGTTTGTTGCTGCAAGAACAATAATTCCCGAGTTGTCTCCAAACCCATCCATTTCAGTTAGTAATTGATTTAATGTGTTTTCACGTTCGTCATTGGAGTTTTGAGCAGGGTTTTTTCCTCTTGCTCTTCCAATAGCGTCAATCTCGTCAATAAAAATTATACAAGGTGATTTTTCTTTAGCCTGTTTGAATAAATCTCTTACTCTCGAAGCTCCAACTCCAACAAACATTTCTACAAAGTCAGATCCTGACATAGAGAAGAATGGTACTTTAGCTTCTCCAGCAACAGCTTTTGCAATAAGAGTTTTACCTGTACCAGGAGGGCCAACTAAAAGTGCGCCTTTAGGGATTTTAGCTCCAAGTAAAGTGTATTTTTTTGGTGATTTTAAAAAATCAACAATTTCCATTACTTCCGTTTTTGCTTCTTGCAATCCTGCAACATCAGCAAATGTCGTTTCAACGTTAGTATTTTTATCAAACAATTTAGCTTTCGATTTTCCAATGTTGAACAGCTGACCTCCAGCACCTCCGCCACCGCCAATTCTTTTCATCATGAAAAGCCATAGTCCAATCATTAATGCAACAAAGACAATTGTGCCAACCCAGTCTTTCCAAGCAGCAGGCTGTCTTTCATCAAAATTCGATTTTATGATTGTCTTTTCACCCTCTTGATTTCCAACGTGAGTAGCTAAACTCTTTCTAAACTCGTTGATGTCTCGAACATCAAATGTATATTGAGCAATGGTAACATCTTGTCCGACTTTGTCCTTGTGAGGAGGTGCATCTAAGCTGTCTTTTTTTATAAAGACCTCAATGTATTCATGCTCGCTTTGCTTTACTTCAACAATTTTTTCAACATGTCCTTTGTCCAAGTACTCATAAAACTTGTCTTTAGTAATGTCACTTGTTCCACCAAGGATATTTTGGAATAGGGATCCAATAATTACCGCAACAACAGCTAAATACACAATGTAAATTGGGAATGAACCTTTAGGCTTTTTTTCACCCTTCTTTAATTTTTTATCTTCTGACATAATCGATCTAAGTCTTTAATTTTCTTTAATTAACGTTGATTTTGCATCTCCCCACAATTCTTCAATGTTGTAATGTTCTCTAATGCTTTCTTGAAACACGTGAACTACTACTGACGAATAATCGAGTATAATCCATTCTCCATTATTGTACCCTTCTTTTCCAAAAGAAACCTCACCTAATATTTCTTTTGCCTCTTTTTCAATAGCTTCAGCTATTGAAACAACGTGTGTGTTTGAGTTGCCATGGCACACGATAAAGTGTTCCGATATTGCATTGTCTAGCTCACGCAAATCAAGATCAATAATTTTATTGGCTTTGATATTTTGCATCGCTGCGGTTACGACTTCAACTAGCTTTTTTGACACGATATTTTACTTAATTTTAATGAGAATTTTACTTGCAAAAATAGCATAATTATACCAGTAAAAGCCGTTTTTTAAGTTTCTTTGTGATAATATATAAGCATGACTGACACAGCGAAAATAATCAGGTTACAGGAGGTTGATTCAACCAACGAGTACATGAAAAGGCTGTATGCAAATGGACAAGTGTCAAATGGGCAAGTCGTTGTAGCAGAATGTCAAATTCAGGGCAAAGGACAAATGAGTAAACAGTGGGTTAGTGAACAGGGAAAGAACCTATTATTTACTTTGTTTTCAAAACCTCAAAATAATTTTAACCTTTCAAGTGGCTTAAAACAAACAAAAGAGGAGTTTAGTTTTGCGATTTCAGTGTCGGTTCTACAGTTGGTTGAGAAACTTGTCCCCGATCAGGACGTTACTATAAAATGGCCGAATGATGTGCTTGTTGATGGTGAAAAAATAGCAGGTATTTTAATTGAAAATAGGTTGCGAGGTGGAGTTGTTGAGGGATGTTTTGCAGGTGTTGGCTTGAATGTTAATCAAACTAATTTCCAAAGATTCGCAAGGGGAGCTTGTTCGCTGAAGTCAATATTGGGTTATGAAGTTAATGTTATTGATATGGCTAGTAAACTCCAAGAGTTGATCATGTTAAATTTACAGTCAGATCCGATAGATGTAAAAATTGATTATGAATCAGGACTATACAAATCCGGTCAAGAAGTGCCCTTTTTGTACAAAGGAAAACAAGAATTATTCACAATTATTAAAGTTGACCAGCAGGGACAATTAGTGGTCAAAAAAAAATCGGGAGGACTGTTGAGCCTTGTAATGGGGGAAGTCAAATACCTGATTTAGAATTCTAAAAAATTGCAACTGCTAATTCCATACTTGAATTATGTTTCCGTCAAAACTAGTGCTGTACTGTTGAAGTCCTCGAGTAGCGGGGCCATCTATTGGTTGTCCATCGATTAATTGAAACTGAGAAGAACAGCAACTGTCTTGAGCTAATATGTTACTGTCAGTTATTGAAACTTGACCGCAAGAGTTTTCAGGCTGATAGGTGCAATGTCTGTCGTACGCCTTGAATTCATTAAAGCCACTTCGGAAAACTATGATGCCTCGCGAACCTCCTTCAACATATGACCAGCCTCCGATCCCATTTAAACTTTGATACTGCGGATCGAGTGTGTTTAACTGCAATTGCACAGCTACGACGGGGATATATGAATCACTGTTGCTGCAAGAAAAGCAAGTAATGATGGTGATTAGGAGGAAAAAAACGAATCTTAGTTTCATATTTTGCAATTGCGTACCTTTATAACTAAATCATCAATTAAATGTTGTCAAATCAGTGAAAGCTCCGTCAAAAATATGGTATTTTTTACTTTTTGCGCTCTTAGCTGTTAATATTCCTCAGACTTCTGCTCAAACTAAGCAAATTAAGAAACAGGAAAAGAGACAAGAAAAGCAAAAAAAGAGTCAAGAGCAAAGCGAGGAAGAGGGTAAGAAAAGGCATTTAGCTATCCAAGACAAGGCGACTAGAAAGAGAATAAAAAGATCTTTGAAAGAGGCTGAAAGGAGGAAGGAAGGGAAAACTCCTGTACCATGGTACAAAAGAATGTTCAGAAAGAAGCCGAAGAAAAAAAGATATAAAGGAGGAAAGTAATTATGGAACCAAAAGTGATCTTATACATTGTAGTGGCAATTGGATATGGTATTTATAAAATTTATAAAAGGGTAAAGACACCTCAAGTTGAAAAGAAGACATATCAGCCTCAAAGCGAGAGTAAGTTAGATTACGTTGAAGAACCATCTCAAGAGAGTCAAAGTGGCTATAAAACGATTGACGATATCATTAATGACTTAAACTCGCATGGTAAAGTCAAGCCACAACAGAAAGCTACTCCTGCTACTCAGAAAAGAGCACAAACTTCTAAAGACATAGCTCAAGAGATTGAGCAGGAATACAATGAGGTGAAAAGTCAGCAGAAGTCAGTATCGTCACATTTAAATACATCTAAAAAATTAGTACCTTCAAAAAGAGTAATTTCTAAAAAGAAGGAAGTTAAATTTGATATAAGAAAGGCTGTTTTGTACAGAGCTGTACTGGAAAGACCGAAGTTTTAAAATTCAGTAGGTCTACTTCATTCCATTAACCCTATTTTGTTAGCAAGATTCGTTTTTTTTCAAATCCTGTTCTATTTCTTGATGTACTTTTGATATGGATTGATTCTTGCTAAGAGTTAATCAAGATTGTCAGTATTAAATTCAAGATTCAAATGAAGTATTACGTCACCGTATTTTTTTTCTCTGTTGTTTTATTTAGTCAGGCGTCAAATGAAAAGACGACTCCTCAACAGTACATAGCACAATACAAGGCTGCAGCAATTCAGGAAATGAATAAGTCTGGAGTTCCTGCTAGCATAACACTTGCTCAAGGGATGTTAGAAAGTGCTTATGGAAATAGCAAATTAGCGCGAACAGCAAAAAATCATTTTGGCATTAAATGCCATTCGGACTGGACTGGTCCAAGTGTTAGGAAAGATGATGATGCTAAAAATGAATGTTTTAGAAAGTATCGTAATGTCTCTGAATCCTATAGAGATCACTCCAAATTCTTAACAGGAAAATCTCGATATGCCTTTTTGTTTGAATACAAGATTACAGATTATAAAGCTTGGGCAAAAGGATTAAAAAAAGCAGGATATGCGACAAACCCTAAGTACCCAAAATTATTGATTGATTTAATTGAAAGGTATGAATTAAATCGTTTCGACAGTAAAAGAGGGCAAAAGAAGAAGGTGAAAGAAGCCCCGACACAGACCACAGGGGGTGAAAAAGGCAATGAGCAGCAAGTTGATCAAGTCCAAATAAAGTCCAGAATTCAAGTGTCTGACAATTTTGTAAAATACATCATAGTCAAAAGGGGTGATAATTTAAAATCGATTGCAAAAGAGTGTGGTATAAGAACGAAAAGACTTCTCAAGTACAATGAACGAAGGAAAAAGAAAGTTTATTTAGGAGAGAAAATTTACCTACAACCCAAGAAAAAAAGTTCACGAACCAAATATCACAAGGTGAAAAGAGGTGAAACTTTATACAGTATTTCTCAAGAATT
>Ga0115000_10000066_pt1 | contig 88638 bp, 92 predicted proteins | sample ArcticOcean_MG_C_6_FD_89690 | JGI IMG/M metagenome (GOLD analysis project Ga0115000, IMG submission 89690) | Marine microbial communities from western Arctic Ocean - ArcticOcean_MG_CB8_128 | ecosystem: Environmental > Aquatic > Marine > Oceanic | place: Arctic Ocean: Canada Basin | collected... | reverse complement strand
GTGGAATAACACAGGAGTTTTGATGATTCAAATAGAAACTCTAAATGCAATAAATAATATTCCTAATTTTTCTCTTGATGGTGTAGATTGTTTTTCTTGGGGCCCAGCAGATTTAAGTATTGATAGGAAATTTCATCCTGAGCATCCATTTGCTAAAACAGACGATGAAGCAATTAAGCATGCTGTTAAGCTTTCTAAAGATAACGGTAAACAATTATGTATAAGATCTCAAGATAAGACTTTGAGAAATAGATATTTTGATATGGGTGCAACTATTTTAATAGAAAAAAAAATATCTGAAGGTAAATTAAATAAAAACTTACCTTTTGGTTAAATTCATTAATGAAAAAAAGTAAAAAGATATTTTTTGGATGGTGGATTGTTTTATCTGCTTCGTTACAAAATGGCCTTGGGGGTAGCATTCATTGGCAAGGATTTACTGTTTTATTTATTCCTATTTCTCAAACATTTGGAATATCCTCTGCTCAAACTTCTCTTTTGTTTGCATTAGCTAGAGCTGAAAATGGTCTAATGGGACCATTTACAGGTTGGTTAATGGATAAATTTGGCCCAAGACCATTAGCCATTGGTGGGACAGCTATGGCAGGAATTGGTTATATTATGCTATCAAGAGTTGAGAATTATACTCAATTTTTACTTATTTATGTGATAGTTATTTCTATTGGAGCTACAACTAGCTTTATGCAAACAGCTTTTGTTGTATTGAACAATTGGTTCATAAAACAAAGAGGCTTAGTTATGAGTATAAACTCGGCATCTTTTAGACTCGGATCAGCCATTTTAGTTCCTACTTTTTCATATATTGTATACGCATGGGGTTGGGAAAAAGCAGTTTTACTTTTAGGAATATTTTTATTGGTTTTTATAACACCTTTAGGTATCTTTTATAGAAAATCTCCAGAGTCAATGGGTTTACAACCTGATGGAGAAACTCAAGAATTAAATGATGAAACACTGCCTAATAGAGAGATTACGGGCTACACATGGAAAGAAGCAATAAAAACTTCGGCTTTTTGGTTTTTAACTATTGCTACTGCACTAAGACTTTCTATTCATGGAGCAATATTTGTTCATATGATTCCTATACTTGTATGGAAAGGTATTTCTCCTGAATCAGCTGCTTGGTATGTTGGATTGTTAGCTCTAACAGGAGTTCCAGTTATATTAATTGTGGGAAAGCTTAGCGATAAATTTGGAAGACCTAAAATGCTAGCTTTGTGTTACTCAGCATCTGCTTTATCACTATTATTAGTAAACCTTTCAGATAATTCAATTTATTTATTACTTTCATTATTGTTATTAGTTGGTTCTGAAGCTGGATCTGGATTAAATTGGTCTTTAGTAGGGGATTTGTTTGGAAGAAAAAACTATGGTGTGATAAGAGGTTTATTAGGCCCTTTTTATAATGCTGCACTTGTAATTACCCCTGTTTCTGCAGGATATATATTTGATAAAACCAACTCATATGAAATAGTTCTTTACATTGGTTCTATTATATTTATTTTATCTTCCTTCGTTTTTTTATTTGTAGGAGTTTTAGCTAAAAAACTTCAAACATAACATGTTTTATTCACCAATTATGTAAATAAATTTATTATAATAATAGTCTAATTAAAATTAGAAAGAGTAATTTTTTGACAGCTTTACCTAAAAAGAAACATACCAGAGCAAGAAGAGGGAATAAGAGATCTCATAAAGGTATATCTACCATTAATGGATTCTTTTGCTCTGAATGTAATGAGCCTAGATTACCTCATACTATTTGTAAAAACTGTGGAGAATATAATGGAAGAAACTATCACTCTAAATCAGAAAAACCTGTCGAAGAAGAAGCTTCTCAGTCCTAATCTAATTCTCTAATTTCTTTTACCATTCCTTCAACCGATTCCTTTGCATCACCAAAGAGCATATTAGTTTTATCAAGAAAAAATAACTCATTTTGCACACCAGAAAACCCTGATGCCATTGATCTTTTAAGTACAATTACTGATTTTGCTTTGTCTACATTTAAAATAGGCATTCCATAAATAGGAGAACTTGTATCAGTTCTAGCACTTGGATTAGTAACATCATTTGCTCCAACAACAACAGCAACATCAGTTCTCTCAAACTCAGAATTTATCTGATCAAGATCTTTCAATTCATCATAAGGTACATTTGCTTCAGCCAATAGAACATTCATATGTCCAGGCATTCTTCCAGCAACAGGATGAATAGCAAATTTAACACTAATACCTTTTTCTTTAAGAAGTCCTGACAGTTCATTTATTTGATGCTGAGCTTGTGCAACTGCAAGACCATATCCTGGAACAAAAATTACGCTTTCAGCATATCTTAGGATCATAGCAGCGTCTTCACTTGTAAGTGAAGTAACAGGCCTAGTTTCTTCTTCATTAGAGCCAGAGCTTCCTTGTTCGGCTCCAAATCCTCCAAGCATTACATTCAGTAAAGATCTATTCATTGCTTTTGTCATTATTCTAGTCAATATTATTCCTGAAGCTCCTACCAAAGAGCCTGAAATTATTAAAACAGGATTACCTAAAACAAATCCTGCTCCTGCTCCTGCTATTCCTGAGTATGAATTTAATAATGCAACTACAACTGGCATATCAGCTCCACCTATTGGTATTACTATTAAGATTCCAACTAATAGTGATAATCCAACTATTATATAGAGATAGCTTACATCGCTTGTTTCTGGTAAACATAATAAGATAGAGAAAACTAAAATTGAAATCAATAATACAATATTAATAAAATTTCTTATTGGTAAAAGTAGTGGCTTAGTACTTATAACTTCCTGTAGTTTTCCGAAAGCAATAAAAGATCCAGTTAAAGTAATTGAGCCAATAATAGTGGCAAATGCGACTGACGCTAATATAAAAGTAGTAGATTCAGGTCCACTAGGGTACATCACTGCATACATCGCTACAATAGCACTTGCTGCACCACCAAATGAGTTGAATATAGCTACTAATTGAGGCATTGCTGTCATTTGTACATACTTCGCTAGAATTATACCTATAAATGAACCTATTATTAAACCAACTATTATCCATTCAATATTTGTGTCAGTATATTTGACAACGGTTATTACTATTGCTAAAAGCATAGCTATAGAGGATATTCTATTTCCCGTCCTAGCTGTTGCAGGAGAAGCTAATCTTTTAATTCCTATAATAAATAAGGCTGCAGAAATTAAGTAAAGTATGTTTTCCACATTAGATGATATATCGATCAAAAAAAAATCTCCTATTTTCTATTTTTTGCTTTTTTTAAACATTCCAAGCATTCTATCTGTAACTAAGAATCCACCTACCACGTTAATAGTTGCCAAAACTACTCCTATCAATGAAAATATAGTAGCAATTTGACTATGAGTATTAGATGATATTATAATAGCTCCTACTATAACTACACCAGAAATTGCATTTGATCCTGACATTAGAGGAGTGTGCAATGTTGGGGGCACTTTGGTTATAATTTCATAACCAATGAATAAAGCTAGTACAAATATTATTATCAGTGAAACTAATTCCAAAATTATCCCTCTATTCTACTTTTTCCATTTTCAAAAACAAGCATAGCATCTATAATCTCATCTTCAAAATTTATGTTTATTTGTTTCTCGTCTATTATTATCTCAAGTAATCCAAAAATATTTTTTGAATAAACTATTGATGCATCATAAGCCATATCAGATGATAAATTTTTTGGACCATTTACTAATGTTCCGTTTATATTTACTATTTCACCTAATTTTGTATATTCACAATTACCTCCAGAAGATGCAGAAAGGTCAATTATTACACTTCCAGGCTTCATTTGCTCAACTGTACTTTTTTCAATTAGAATCGGAGCTTTTCTTCCTGGTATCGCTGCAGTTGTTATAACTGCATCTGACTTTAGAATATATTCTTTTAAAAATTCTAACTGAGAAACATGTTTATCTTGGGATTGTTCTTTTGCGTAGCCACCTTTTGTTTCTGAATCCACAGGAACTTCATCAGAAATAAATTTTGCACCCAATGATTCAATTTGTTCACCAGCTGCTAATCTAATATCATAACCAGTAACATCGGCACCTAATCTTTTAGTTGTAGCAATTGCTTGAAGTCCAGCAACTCCAGCACCAAGCACCAAAATTGAAGAAGGAGGAATAGTTCCTGCTGCTGTCATCATTAAAGGTAAATATTTTTGTAAAGACGTTGCTGCAATAAGTCCTGCTCTATATCCTGCAATAGAAGCCTGAGATGATAATGCATCTAATTTTTGAGCTCTAGCAATTCTAGGAACAAACTCCATAGCAAAAAGAGATATTGAATTTTCTATACATGTTTTTTTTATATCTGAGTTGGTTCTTATATCACTTAGGCTAATCACATAGCTGTTTTTTATAAAATTTGTTTTATTATTATAAAAAGCATTCACTGATGTTACCAGATTTGTTTTATCAGAAAGCTTTTCTAAAATAGTTGCACCAGAATTCAAATATTCTTTATCAGAATAACCAGCTTTCTCACCAGCTCCTTTTTCAACATTTACATCTATACCTAAAGCTATGATAGATTTTATATCTTTTGGAACAATTGACACTCGATTTTCAGAAGGGTCTTCTTCATTTTTTACACCTAAAATTATGTTATTAGACAAGGAAACTCCAAAAAGATTTTAAATATACATTTTTGTTAAATAATTTAAAAATTATCACATATTAAATATAATATGTTTCATTAAACTTTACTATACTGAATTCACATAAAAGAAATAATATTAAATAATTATCAATGGAGGAATCAATGTATTTAATTAGAAGAACTTATAAAACTAAACCTTATGAAGCATCAAATGTAGCAAAATTAATAAAAGAACAAGCTGATATTTACACTTCTATAGGACATAGGAACGAATGCAGAGTTTACTATAATAATGGTACTAACCCTGGAGAACCAAATAGAGTTTATTTAGAATGGACGGCTGAAGTTTTTGACAACCCCGGTAGAGAAGATAATAAAATACCTAAAGAAGCGTTTGAAGCTGGAGCTAAATATAGACCTTTATTAGACACTGAAAATGGTGCTTCTAATTGGATAGAATTCTGGACAATTTTAGAGTAAAAAATATCAATTTGTTGACCTTATCCTCCTCTTGGGTAAGGTTCATCAGAATGAAGATCTCTAATAACAGCTTTTACTTCATTGAAATATCTTGTTTTTTCTTCGATTAAATCATCTATTTCATCAGATTCTTCTTTATCATTGAGATCCATAATTTCAATTGAAATTTTTTTAGCTAAATTAGATAATTCAATAACTGATAAGTCATCAAGATTTTCTTTTTCTATTTCCATTAGATAATTTTACTCAAATCAGATTTTAATATTAATTCTTTATAAGTATTAATTTCACTTTTTATTTTTTCTATAGTTTCATTGTCTGAAGCTTGTTTGGTACTCCAAGCTATAAGTGAATTTAGGAAAATTTCTCCATTTAGAGCATAGTTTTGAATACTGAGTTCAGGATGTAAATTTGGATTTTTTTGATTATGAGGAAATTCTAATACACATTTATTACTATTTTCATTTTCTAAGTTAATTAGAGCTATTAATGTTTGATCAAAAGAATCATCTCCTGTTTTTCTAATCCCCCATAACTCAGGATTAATACCTTTACTAATTAGATTTTCTAAACCAAATAAAATAGCTTCTTTTTCTGAATGGTTTTTATTTTTATTTAGGTTGAAATTATAATCTATATCTATTATTAAATTTTTATTATATGTCCTACAAATATCAGATAGATTTATTAATCTTTCAATTGCAAGTTCTTCTGCTAATTTACTCCTATTTTTTTCAAAATAAATTTTAACACTTAAAAATTCTGGATTAAAAATTTTTATAACTTCTATAATATCTTTAGTACTTGGAATAGCCAATCCACCTCTATTTATATGCTCGATTGCTACAACAGTTTTTATATTATGTTTTTTAGCTAGAAAAAGTATGCTTTCACATAAATTAGGTTCTCCCCAAATAAACAAATTATCAGACTCATTTAAGCTACCTATTGAATTGAATATTAGTTGTGCAGCTTTATTAGCTTGCAGTTTTTCAAAAGCTGTTTTAGGTCTTGATAATTCTAAATTACATGACAATGCATTAGTTCTATTGTCTAATGCTATAAAATAATTGTTTAGCTTATTTTCTATCAATTTATAATTGTTTTAATTTGTTTATTAAATTTTTCAAAATTTGTATCAAAATATAAAACATTTCTATTATTATTTTTCATTGCTATGTAATCTGAAATTGCTTGATTCTTTGATAACGTATTTAGAGTGTACAATGAATTTGGTATATTTTGGTCCTCGTTACCGTGTAAATGGATTATGAAATTATGAATTTCTTTGAAACTTCCTTTTAATAATTGACCTGTTGAATGAATATAACCAGGACTAAAATATACTATTATTATTATTCCTTTTCTGTGGTAATAATTTACAAGTTTATCTAGATTAGATTTCAAAAAACTATTTATTTTTGTACTAAATATTAATAATGAAACAATTTTATTTTTTTTAGGAATTTCAATTAAATTTTTAAACTTTGAAAAATCTACTATTTCATTAGAATTTATTTCTAAATTATTATTTGTTTCTAAAAATTCTTTTGTAATATTTTTTGTTGATTCAACATTTGGTTGGTCAAATGGTTGTATTTCTAAAAGACTTCCTAAAATAGCTATACTATAGAGAAAACAATTGAGTGTATAGAATATAGATTCATCTTCTTTTATTTCTATATTAATTAAATTCTTTTTAATAAAATCTTTATCATTTGATAGAACTAATGATGGAGTATATCCATTCATGTTTTTTATAGGTAATAATCCTGATTCATCTTTTCCTAATGATTCTGAAATTAATTGCTCTAGCCAATTTAATACATATGAATTTTTAATTTTTGATTGTAAATTAATTATTCTTTGCTCATCAAAAAAGTTTTTATAAAGAAAGGAAGCTATTTTTAATGCATAGTTATTCTTATTATTTTTTTTAGAATTTAAATTAGAAGAATTTATAAAGGTTTCAATTTTATCTAAATTAAATCCTATTAAATAAAATGGTAATATTCCAAAATGAGTTGAAAGATTATATCTTCCTCCAATATTTTTTGGAGTTATAAATGTATTTTCTTTTTTCTTATCAAAATTATAATTATCAGAAATATAGTATGTTGAATCTTCAAACCCTTCACATATTATATTTTTTAAAACAATAGTTTCAGGAGTTAATCCAGATTTAGAGCAAATTATAATTGCTGTTTTATTTTTTTCAATAATTTCTCTTGTCTTATTAATTTCAGATATTTCAAATGAATCTAAAGTGAAAATCTTTTTAGGATTTATATGGGAGGCTATTTTAGCTAAATTGATAGATCCTCCTAAGCCTATAAATATAAACTTTTTGAAATGATCAAGCTTATTATAATATTTAGACAAATTTTTTATGTTTATATTATTTTTCCAACCAAGTGGGATATCATTATAATCTTTGAAGGATCCTAGTGGAAAAATTTCATTTGATTTTGAAGAGAGATTTTTAATTATATTTTTTTTTATAATTAAATCTTCTATTGCAGAAAATTCCATATTATTTTTTTATTATTTTTTCTATTTTTCTTTCTATTTTTTCTAAAACAGCAATGTAAGATTCTTGAAATAGTTTTATCCCATTACTTAATAGTTCATTAGTTATATCATCAAGGTTGAAATATTGTTTTGAATCCAATAGATTTTTTTCAAATTCCTTATTTATATTTAATGATTTATTTATATCCAAGTTTTTTGATGTTAATAAATGATTTATAGTTTCAGGAGGTAAGGTATTTACTGTGTCTGACATAGGTAGATTAACACAATAGTATTCTGGACTTAAATCTTTAGACTTTACACTTGTAGATGCCCATAGTAATTTTTGAAAGTTATCACCCATTGAAGATTTTTTTTCCATAAAATATTTATAAGCATTATAGGCATTGCAAGTAGCAATTTTATGCAAATAATTTACTTCTGAGGTTAAAAATTTATCAGCAGCCGTGTCTATTCTACTTATAAAAAATGAAGCAACTGATCTCGAATCTACATTAGATTTTTTTGAGGCTATAAAAGTATCAAGAGTTTTTTTATAGCTTTCAAAAGAAAACAGTAAAGTTATATTTATATTTATTCCCATCTCTAATAAGTCTTTTGTTGCTTTTATTCCTTCATTTGTGCCTGGAATTTTAATCATAAGATTTGGTCTGTCAACTAACTTCCATAACTTTATAGCTTCTTCAACAGTTTTTTTATAATTATTTGCTAGTGAAGGATCAACCTCTAGTGATACATACCCGTCGTTTTTTTTTGATTTTTCATAAACTTCAAAAAGTAAATCAGATGCAGTTTTTATATCCTCAGATGCTATTTTTTCAAATATAAATTTTGGATTTTTTGTATCGGTAGAAAATTTTTCTATCAAATCATCATAGGAGTTTGTTGAAGCAATTGCCTTTTCAAATATTGAAGGATTACTTGTGATACCTGTGATTCCTTCATCAATTATTTTCTTTATATCTCCAGTTTCAATCATTTGTTTGCTAATTGAATCTAGCCAGATTGATTGACCTTTATTTTTTAATTTTTCTATATTATTCATATTTAGTTAAAATTTCTATTTTCTATATTTTCTATTTTTTTCTTCCTTCTGCTAAATCTTTCTTGAGATTGAAATTTGGCATTAATAAATTCTTTTACAATATCTTTTGCTAAGGCTTCACTAATTATTCTTCCTCCAAGACAAAGTATATTCATATCGTCATGTTCTACCCCTTGTGAAGCTGAATATAAATCATGACAAATAGCAGCTCTAACATTTTTAAATTTATTAGCTACTACTGATGCACCCACTCCTGATCCACATAAAACTATTCCTTTTTCATAAGTATTATTTGAAATTGATTTAGCTACCACTTCTGTTGTATCTGGGTAATCATCATTAGGATTGATTTTTTTTTCACCTAAATCATCTATTTCAAACCCTAACTCCTTAATATAAGGAATTAATAGATTTTTTAATTTAAATCCACCGTGATCTGCACTTATACAAATTTTCATAATTATTTTTTTAGATTATATTATTTGTCTTTTCAATTATTTTATCAGTTGAAAATCCAAATGCATCTATTAAATTCTTTCCAGGCCCTGAAGCACCATATGTTTCTATAGAAATTATTGATTCATTACTTTTAGTATATTTTTGCCAGCCAAGTCCTAAACCTGCTTCTACAGAAATAATACTTTTTGCTGAAGCTGGTAATAATTTATTTTTGTATTCTTCTGTTTGTTTATCAAATAATTCCCAACAAGGAATTGAAACAACTCTTATTTTATATTTTTTTGAAAAATGTTTTGCAGCTTCAATTGTAGCTGATAATTCAGAACCTGTAGAAATATAAATAATTTCTGGGTCATCATTTGTATTTTCGTAACAAGAGTATGCTCCTTTAGAAAAAGTCTCTAAATCTAGTTTAAAATTTGACACTGATTCAATAGATTGCAAAGCTTGCCTAGATAATACTAGTGCTGAAGGTCTATCTTTTTGTATTATAGCTTGATGCCATGATAGAAGAGTTTCTTTTCTGTCTGCTGGTCTAAATACGTTTAAGTTTGGAATACCTCTTAAACTCATAAGTTGAGAAATGGGTTGATGGGTAGGACCATCTTCTCCAAGTCCAATAGAATCATGTGTAAAAATCCAAATACTATTTAATTTTGATAAAGCACTAAGTCTTATAGAACCTCTCATATAATCAGAAAATACTAAAAAAGTTCCTCCAAATACCCTGTGTGAACCATGAGCTGATATTCCATTGATTATTCCTCCCATTCCATGTTCTCTTACACCGAATTTTATATTTTTCCCACTGTAATTATGAATTGAAAAATCACCTGAATCTTTAATTTCTGTATTTGTTGATCCGGTTAAGTCTGCTGAACCTCCAATTAAGTTAGGAATAGACTTTGAAAGAATATTAATACCTACACCTGATGAAGCTCTTGATGCTTCGGGGGTATTATTTTCTGATAAATAATTTAAAATTTCTTTATCCCAATTTTCAGGAAGGTTACTATTAATACTAAGAAGGAGCTCGTTATGTAAATCTGGGTTAGATTTTTTATATTTTTCTAATTCTATATTCCATTTATCTTCAATTGATTTACCTTTATTAACTAAAGAAACCATATCTTCTTTAACATCATTAGGCACTTGAAATTCTGTATAAGGCCAATTTAAGTTTTTTCTAGTTAATATAGTTTCATCTTTTCCTAAAGGTTCACCATGAGCACTTTCACTACCAGCTTTATTTGGTGAGCCAAATCCTATTGTAGTGTTGGCTATAATTATTGATGGTTTATTAAGTATTTCTTGTGATTTTCTAATTGAATTTTCTAGATCATTGATATTATTTCCATCTACATCTTTAATTACATGCCAACCATAAGCTTTAAATCTATCTCCAACATTTTCTGTGAAAGCAAGATCATTGCTTCCATCAATTGATATACCGTTTGAATCATAAATATAAATAACTTTTCCTAAGCCTAATGTACCTGCTAAAGAAGCTGATTCTGATGCGATACCCTCCTGTAAGTCTCCATCGCCTACCATTCCATAAATAAAATGATCAACTAAATTATGTTTTTCTGAAAGTAATTTCTCTGATAAAGCCATCCCAATGCCATTAGCAAATCCTTGACCTAATGGTCCAGTAGTTACTTCTATGCCTAAATCCAAATTTCTTTCTGGGTGACCAGGTGTTTTAGATCCTAATTGTCTAAATTCTTTTAAATCTTGAATTTTAAATTTATATCCTGATAGAAATAAAATAGAGTATAGAAGTGCTGATGCATGTCCTATAGATAATACAAATCGATCTCTATTGAAAAAATGAGGATTAGAGGGACTATGTTTCATGATTTTTTTGAATAAAACATAGGCTATGGTAGCGGCACCCATTGGAGCACCGGGGTGACCTGAATTAGCTTGATTTACTTGATCTATTGAAAGAAACCTTAAAGTATTTATGTTTTTTTCATCAATATTCATATAATTTCCTTTTGTTATTTTAACTCTAAGTTTTTTTACCCGAAGTTTTCATTTTTATTCTGTACAATGCTTTATCTGAAGCTATAAATAGGTTATCTAAATTTTCTCCTCCAAAACATAAATTTGCTGTCCGTTGTTCTGGTACTTGAATTTTGGCATTTAAAGTTCCTTCTGGAGAAAAAATGTGCACTCCATCCCAAGCAGATGAAAAAACATTCCCGTAAGAATCAACTTTTATTCCGTCTGGCTTACCTGGTCTAGGAGTAGCAAAAACTTTTTTATTTGAGATTTTATTATCAGAAACATCAAAAGAAAAAATATTACCAGTAATTCCAGTATCAGAAACATACAGTTTTTTTTCATCATTAGAAAAAGCAATCCCATTTGGAGCATCAATTTCTTTAGTCATTAAATTTACAATGTTATTTTTATCAATCATATAAACACCATTGAATCCTATTTCAGATGTAGATTCATATCCCTCATAATTACTCATTATCCCATATTGAGGATCTGTAAACCAAATAGTTCCATCTGATTTACATACCAAATCATTAGGGGAGTTTAGTTTTTTATTTTGAAATTTATTAGCTATGACCTCTACATCGCCATATTTATTAGTTTTACTTATAGCTCTTCTGCCATGTTCAGCTGTAATTTGATTTCCATTTAAATCTAAACTATTACCATTTGAAAAATTTGAAGGATTTCTAAATGAACCAGTTTTATGAGAATCTAAACTATAGTAAAGCATTCTATTAAACGGGATATCAGACCATACAATAATATTTTGATTTTTCAAATAAACTGGTCCTTCAGCCCACAAACAACCTTCATAGACTTTATTTACTTTTAAATTTTCTGTAAATAATTTTTTTGAATCTTCAACAAAAAACTCAACACAGTTTTTTAATTCTTTTATATCTCTTACTAATTTAACCACTATACTTTTCTAATAAGATTTTTTTTTCTTATATCTGAAGAAACTAAAGAAATTTGCTCAACTATATTTCTGTTTGCAATTCTTGAGCAAATTTTTTCTGTGAATATTGAATCTGAAGAAATTTGAGATTTTTTTGGATTATATGATTTTATAATATCGTATATTACACTTGAATTTATAATAGTAGGCTTTAAATTGTCTTGCCTATATACTATTAAGTTATAAAGTAATTCATCAGACCATTTTGTGTTATTATGCCCCCAAAGATCATCTAAGATTAGAAATTCTACTTCTTTAGATTTCTCATATTCAGGCCCTTTACCTACATTTGATCTTACTAATCCTCTTACTTTATCAATTAATTCTGATGTGCGAATAAAATAAATATCTTTACCTTTTTTTATTAATTGATTTGCTATAGCTGCTGACAAATAGCTTTTTCCAGAACCTGTTTCTCCATGAATATATAACCAAGAAGGATTTTTATTATCCACATATTCTTTAGATTTAAACAGAGCCATTTCAATAGAATCATAAGTAACTTTATCTGATTGACTAGTATTTTTTAAAGGCTTTTTTAATTCCTTTGATAAGTTTGATTTCTCAAAAACTTTTGGGATTCCGTTACTTAAATAATTTTCTTTTATTGGCTCAATATTAATACTTTGGACCAAATTTGGATCTGAAAACCTCATTTGCACACGATCATTTAAGTCAAAAAGGTTTTTACTAAGAACAATTACAGTTGGAAGTTTTCTAGTATATCTATGAGTAAATAAGTGATCAATTTTCTCTTCAATCCAATCAGAATAATTTTGATTTCCATAATCATCTATAATAAGGAAAGGATAATCTATTAGATCTTTATAAGAATCTTCTTCAGAACCTGAATTAGTTATAGTATCAATGACTTCTTGGATAGATTTAAAAATCACAGGATTCCCTTTTTCTACACATTTTAAAGCTATACCTGCCGCTAAATGTGTTTTTCCTGTACCTGTTGGTCCATTTATTACTAACCATCCCATAGGATTTTTCGAAAAATCTTTTACTAAAGTAAGAAAACTTCTTAATTTAGTAGCATCAGATTTTCCTTTTGACCCATCTATTTTAAAGTTCTTTAAATCATATTCTACAAGCTGCTCTAATCCTGAATATTTCAATCTAATTTTATAATCAAGATTATCTTGTATTGAGGTTTGACATGCGCAGGGAATAGTTTCATTGTTCTCTATAATCCATTTAGCTGAGTTGCAAATTTTACAATCTTCAACATAGTTATCTGCTTGAAAATTTACAGAATAATTTCCAATCTGTTTTCTATTATTAAGTATTTCTTTTAAGCTTTCCACTTTTAGTTTTCTAGTGTTGTTAGTTGATTATTTTTAGCTGAATCTATTGTTATAAATCTTCCAAGTGAGTCATCTACAGCTAAAGGAATAGTATCAGTAGGGCCATTTCTATGTTTAGCGACTATGATTTCTGCTTGGCCTTCAGGATAAGGAACTCCAGGATTACTTTTTATCCATTCTTCTTTTGTGGTAAATTTTTCTTCTCTATGAATAAACATCACAACATCTGCATCTTGCTCAATAGATCCAGATTCTCTCAAATCTGATAATAAAGGTCTATGAGATTGCCTATGTTCTATAGCTCTTGAAAGTTGTGAAATAGCTATTACTGGAACTTTTAAATCTCTTGCCATAGCTTTAATTTGTCTTGAAATTTCAGAAACTTCCTGCGCTCTATTAGTTTCTCTGTTTCCTTTATTGTTGCTTATTAATTGCATATAATCAATAATGATAAAATCTAATCCATATTCAAGTTGTAATCTTCTAGCTTTTCCTCTCATTTCTGCTACTCCTTGGACGGGAGAATCATCAATAAAAATAGATAAATCTGATAATCTACCTATTGCATCAACTAGTCTGTTTTCTTGAGAAGAACTAAGTCTCATCATTCTTAGAGAATGCATATTAACTCTAGCTTGTGTGGCAAGCATTCTTGTTGCTATTTGTTCTCTACCCATTTCTAATGAATAAATGGCAACTTTATGATCATTCATAGCAGCATTAATAGCTAGATTTAGCGCAAACATAGATTTTCCTACAGAAGGTCTTGCTGCTAATACAAGCATATCCGAACGTTGCAGACCTCCTAGTAAGTCATCTAATAGCTTAAAGCCTGAGCTTATTGGTTGGTTTTCACTATCAGATAAATTTGAAGATGATGTATCTAAATATGGGGTTAGTGTTTCTCTTAGAGGAACGAAATCTCTGCTAGGTTGATCATTCCTTATACTATAAATTATATCTTCTGCTTTGGATAATGCATTATCTATATCTGGATCATTATCAAAACCAATATCGGATATATTTTCAGCTGCATTAATTAATGTCCTCATAGTAGCAGTTCTTCTTACTAAGTTGGCATAATGTTTGATATGAACTGAAGTAGGAACAACATTTACTACTTTTGCAAGATAAGATCTGCCTCCTACATCCTCTAGCTTTTCTTGAGTTTCTAATTCATGTGCGACACTAATTTGGTTTATAGGCTCTTGTCTATTAAATAAATCTCTAGATATTTCAAAAATAATTTTATTAGACTCTAAATAAAAATGTTCAGGTTCTAGAAATGATGCAATTTTAGTAAATGATAAACCATCTAATAAAAGCGATCCTATTACTGACTCTTCAGCTGATATGTCATGAGGAAATAGTTTGTCTGATAATACCATTTAATAATCCAAATTTTTCTCTAATTATCTGAATTATTATCTTCTTTTTCTGTCATTTCAGAAGAGCTTTTTTGATCATTTTCTTCCTTATTTACATTTTCTTCAGAACTATCAGTAGATTTTTCTTCATTTTCTTCTGCTTTTTTTAACTTTTCTTGTTCTACTTTATGTTCTTCAATAACTTTGATAGATTCTTCATCAGGGATAACATTTACTTTAAGATTAAATGAAACTTTTTCTACAAATTTAACTACAATTTTGAATGTACCTATAATTCTTATTGGTTCAAGAATATTAAAAAACCTTCGATTCATTGGTTTATTTATTTTTTCTTCTAATGCTTGAGCAATTATAGTAGGAGTTATAGAACCATATAATCTTCCGGTAGGGCCAGTTCTTACTTCAATATCAAGCTCAACCTCATCAAGACTATCAGCTACAACTTGCCAATCTTTTGTTTCTTGTATTCTTCTGTCTTCTGCTTCACCTCTTAACTTAGTAGCTCTTTGTAAAGCTTCTTCAGTTGCCAATACAGCAACTCCTTGAGGGATTAAGAAATTCCTTGCAAAACCAGGTTTAACATTTTTTACATCTCCTGCCCTTGCAGTGGGTAAAACATCTTTTAAAAATAAAATATTCATTACTAAATTAATTCTCCTATGAAAATTTATTGTTTCTTTTTTTATAATTTTAAATTATAGAATCAAAATTATTTTATGCTAGTATCTTTAATCATAACAAAGAAAGATGGAGCAAATAATGCAATTTGATGAAATTATAAAAAATACTAATTATTCAGATTCTAATAAACCCAACTTACTTGACTACCAATCTCAATATAATGACTTTGATTGGTATAGAGATGGTTTTTCAAAATTAGATTGGTTGCCTGATGGAGGTCTTAATAATGCCTATGAATGTGTAGACAGGCATGTGAAAAATGGATTTGGTGATAAAACAGCTCTTATTTGGCTTGGTAAAAACGGTGAAGAAGAAAGATACACATATGCAGAATTTAAAGAACATTCTGACAAATTTGGTCAAGTAATGCTTGATTTAGGTATGCAAAAAAGCGATAGAGTATTCATCTTTATGGATAGATTACCTGAATTATATTTTGCTGCTATGGGAATATTAAAAGCTGGAGGAGTTATTGCTCCTTTATTTTCTGCATTTGGACCAGATCCAGTTAAAGACAGAATGCTTGATGCAGGAGCTGCATATTTAGTAACATCTCCTGATCTTAGAAAAAAAATCTCGCCTATATTAAAAGATATTCCAACATTGAAAAATATTATTGTTGTGAATAAAGATAATCGTTTTGAAAATCCATTGTTAGAGAATGATCTTGATTATTCAGAATTAATGAAAAATGTAACCTCTGATTCTTTTAAATTGGTAAGTACTTCTCAATATGATTTTTCTATTATGCATTATACCTCCGGATCAACAGGAAAACCAAAAGGAGTTCTTCATAGACATCAAGCTGTTGTTCAACAAATGCTTACTGGTAATTGGGCTTTAGAATTGAGTCCTGGTGATATTTATTTTTGTACAGCAGATCCTGGTTGGGTCACTGGAACTTCATATGGTATGATTGCTCCTTGGACAAATGGAGTTACTCAAATTATTTATGAAGGCGGATTTAGTGCTTCTTCTTGGTATGACATTATACAAAAATATAAAGTTGATATTTGGTATACAGCACCAACTGCAATAAGATTATTAATGAGAGCAGGGGAAGACGTAGTTTCTAAATATGATCTTTCTTCTTTGAAGTTTATAGGTTCTGTTGGAGAGCCTCTTAATCCTGAAGCAGTAGTATGGGGGGAGAGAAATTATAAGCTTCCAATTCATGATAATTGGTGGCAAACAGAAACTGGTGCGATAATGTGTGCAAATTATACTTCAACTAATATTAGGCCAGGTTCTATGGGAAGGCCTTTCCCTGGAATTAAAATGGGTATTCTAGATGATCAATTCAATGAAATTAAAAATGAAACCAGTGGGATTTTAGCAGTAAGACCAGGTTGGCCATCGCAGATGTTTGCTTACTGGAATCAAGATGAAATGCATAACTCTAGATTTAAAAAAGGCTGGTACATCACAGGAGATCAAGCTTCAAGAGACAAAGATGGATATTATTGGTTTCAAGGAAGGGCAGATGATGTCATAAATACAGCTGGACATTTAGTTGGTCCATTTGAAGTAGAAAGTGCTTTAATTGAGCACCCTGCTGTTGCTGAAGCTGGTGTTATAGGTAAACCTGACCCTATAGCAATGGAAGTTGTAAAAGCATTTGTTACTCTAAATACAAATTATGAACAAACTGAAGAATTACGTAGGGAGCTAATTAGATTTGCAAGGGAAAAATTATCTGCAGGTATAGCTCCACGTGAAATTGATTTCTTAGAAACAATGCCAAAAACAAGATCAGGAAAAATAATGAGACGACTTTTGAAAGCCAGGGAGTTAGGTGAACCAGAGGGAGATATATCAACATTAGAAGATGATTAAATAATTTATACTAAAATGAAAGAATTTGAAATGAATAATAGTAATTGGGGTTCTATTTATAAAGAGTTAGGTCTAGAGCCAATAATAAATGCTACTGGTAGTGTAACTGCATTAGGTGGATCTATAGTGGCTGAAGAAGTTCAAGAGGTTATGAATCTAGCTAACGATGTCTACATTCCAATGACACAGCTTGAAAAAAAAGTTGGGGATCAAATAGCTAATATTTTAAATGTTCCTGCAGCTTATATTACATCTGGAGCAGGTTCTGCACTTACTTTGGCAGCTGCAGCTTTTATGGCTGGTAAAGATGATGATAAAATACAACAATTACCAAATACTGACGGTATGCCTAATAAAATTTTAATTCAAAAAAGACAAAGGTATTGGTATGACAGATGTATGGAATTATCTGGCGGAAAATTAGTAGAAATTGGTGATGAAAATGGAACTACTGCCAACCAATTATCTGATGCGATTGATTCACAAACCGCTTGTGTTCATTATCCAGTATATGAACAGCAAGAAATTGATAAAAAAGTCCTTAGATTAGAAGAAGTTATTGAAATTGCTCATGGTAAAAATAAGCCTGTTTCTGTTGATGCTGCAGGTCAAATTTTTCCATTAGAAAATTTTGGAAAATATGTAAGAATGGGAGCTGATTTTCAGTGTATTGCTGCGAAATATATGGGCGCTCCACATTCAACAGGAATAGCATTAGGTACTGAAGATGTTATTGATTCTATTTCAAGACATTCATTTATAGGATATGAAAGTAGAAGAATTAGAGGAATAGGTCGTCCTCATAAAATTGATAGACAAGAAGTTATAGGAGTTTTATTTGCCTTGAAAAGATGGATGTCAATGAATCATGAAGAAAGATTATCTGTCGAAGAAACTAAGACATTAAATATAGTTAATTTGTTGAAAGAAATAAAGGGAATAAAAGTAGAAATGATAAATAATATTATAGGGCATCAACCATTTGGGTTATCTTTGGATATAGATAGCAGTATATATGACACTACTAATATAGATTTTGTAGAAATTTTGAAAAATACTTCTCCTTCTATTTGGACTCGAGTTCCTGATGATGAAAAACATATTGTAATTCACGTTTTTGGTATGAATGATGAACAATCAAATATTGTTGCTAAAGTTATAAAAAATGAGTTAGAAGGTTTAAAAATTTGATTAAAAATATAACACTAATTAGTCCTGGAGAAATGGGTTCACCAATAGCTGAATATATTATTTCATCTGGTATAAAAGTTATTTCTCCATTAAATAACAGATCTGAAGAAACAAAAAACAGGTCTATCAAAAGTGGAATTGAAAATAGTAATACTTTAATTGAATCAATGAAACAGACAGATTTGATAATTTCAATTTTAGTTCCTAGCGAAGCAGAAAACCTTTGTAAAGAAATAGCTAAATATGCTAATGAAATTGATAAAGAAATTTATTTTGCTGATCTAAATGCAATTTCTCCTAAATCAGTTCAAAACATGAAAAATATTCTTTTAAATACAAAAATTAAATTTATTGATGGGGGGATTATAGGAGGTCCACCAACTTTAAATAAATTTCCACGAGTATATGTTTCAGGAACTTATTCAAAAATATTCATGGAATTAAATAATTTAGGAATGGACGTTATTGATATGTCTGGAGATATAGGAGATGCATCTGCAATAAAAATGGCTTATGCTTCTATTACAAAAGGATATTCTTCTTTATTAATTGCAGCTATAACTTTAGCTATAAAAACTGATAACTTTGATATTTTTATGAAGGAATTAGAATTTTCTCAACCTACTGTATTTAATGATATTAAAAATCTAAAATCAATTCCTAGTAAAGCTCATAGATGGATTGGTGAAATGACTGAAATATCTAATACTTTTATTGATAATGGCGTATCTGGAAATTTCCATAAAGGTTCTTTTGATATTTATACTAAGGTTTCAAATTCAAATCTTGGAAGAAAAAGACTTAGTCCTAATGAAATAACATTAGATGGCAAAGAATTTTTTAAGAATATTCAATAACTAATCTAACTTTTCTGTTATGGAATCTAAATTTTTTAGTAATATGTTAAATTCTTCTTCTGAAGTATTATTTGTGTGAACTACAGGTTCAAAACTATTTGAATATTCTTTTAATAAAGAAATTTCAGCTAATACAGGTAACCCAAGTTCCTTTGCCATTTCAATTGCAGCTCCTTTTCCAAAAATACCTCCCGTCATATTTTCTACCACTCCAAAAACTTTAAGATTTAGTTTTTTTATCATATTAATCGATCTTTTTGCATCTAAAGCTGCTAATTCTTGTGGTGTGGAAACAACTATAAATCCATCCAAATTTAAAGTCTGCATTACAGTTAAAGGAGCATCTGAAGTTCCAGGAGGTAGATCGCATAAAAGATACTCAATATCTCCCCAATTTGTCTTGGAAATAAATTGATTTATCGCATTGTGGATCATTGGGCCCCTCCACACGATAGCTTCATCTTCATTTTCTTGAAAAAATCCCATAGACATGACTGATACTCCGTATTTTTCAGGAGGAATCATTTTACCTTCGTCATCAGCTTGTGGTCTTTCAGAAATTTTTAAAACTCTTGTGACATTTGGACAATCTATATCACAATCTAATATAGCAACTTTTCTTCCTTTTTTAGCTAAAGTTAATGCTAAGTTAGTGGTTACAGTGGTTTTTCCTACGCCACCTTTCCCTGAATAAACACCAATTCTATATTTTATAGAATTTAATGAATTACTAATTTGTTGTTTCTGTTTAAATTGATCTCTTACTTTAGATAAACGTGCTTCTTCTGCAGGTGTTAATTTCCTTGGTTCAGACATTAGTCAATACCTAAAAGTCTTTTACCATCTTCAGTTATAAGATCAGGATTCCAAGGTGGATCAAAGACTAAGTCAACAACTACGTCCTCTACATCTTCTATTTCAGCGATTCTCCATTCTGCTTGTTGGGCTATATAAGGTCCCATTCCACATCCTTGAGCTGTAAGAGTCATTTCTACATGGACTTCATTATCTTCAACTTCTACATTGTAGATCAAACCTAAATCAACAACATTAACTGGTATTTCTGGGTCATATACATCTTTTAATGCATCTATAACTGAATCTTTGTTCAATTCAACTGTATCTTTATTAATTTCTGACATAATTTTTCTAATTTTTCTTTATTTCTTTAATTAAATGTTTATTTTTTTATTATATATTAATTAGAAATTATAGTTAATATATCTCTGTGAGCAAGATGGCTTCTAACCATATCTACATTTTCTACCCACCATTTTGAACTATAAAACTTTTCTTCTTTAATTTCTATATCTCTTATATTTTGTCCGTATGATCGAATCCAAATAAATTTAGAATTTTCTTCATTTACCCATGTAGATTCAACTTTAATATTAGCTTCATTGAGTAAAGGTATTATTTTCTTATTAAATAAATCAATCCAATCTTCCATCATTCCTTTATTAATCGTATATGTTCGTAAATGAGCGTACATAATTTTTCTCCTTAAATTATTTAGACTACTTTTCAATTAAGTTTTTTCTTAGTTCTGAGATCTGATCTCTAATTAATGCAGCTTTCTCAAATTCTAAAATTTTAGCAGATTTTTTCATCTCTTTTTCTAAATCTTTTATAAGTTTATAAATATTTTTCTTTGAAATATTATCAATATTTAATTCATTTGACTCATCAACAGGATTATTTTCTTTTATTCTTTCTGTAATGTCTCTAACTTCTTTAATGATAGTTTGTGGAATTATATTATTTCTTTTATTATGCTCATGTTGTATTTCTCTTCTTCGATTTGTTTCTTCAATAGCAATGTTCATTGATTTTGTAATATTGTCTGCATACATTATGACTCTTCCTTCTTCATGTCTTGCAGCTCGTCCTATTGTTTGTATTAATGAAGTAGCGGATCTTAGATACCCTTCTTTATCTGCATCTAAAATTGCAACCATAGATACTTCTGGTAAATCAAGACCTTCTCTTAATAAATTAATTCCTACTAATACATCATATGTTCCAAGTCTTAAGTCTCTCAATATCTCAATTCTCTCTAGAGTATCTATTTCAGAATGTAAGTAATGAACCTTTATTCCAACTTCTTTAATATATTCTGATAATTCTTCAGACATTTTTTTAGTAAGTGTAGTAACAAGTGTTCTTTGGTTTTTTTCTATATTTTCATTTATTCTTAAAATTAAATTATCTATTTGATTTTTAGTAGGTTCTAGTATAATTTTTGGATCTAATAGTCCAGTAGGTCTTATTATTTGCTCAACATATTCCTGTTGGTTAGCCTCCTCGTACTTTCCAGGAGTTGCTGAAACAAAAATTGTTTGTGGAATTTTGTTTTCAAATTCTTCAAATGATAAAGGTCTATTATCTTTAGCCGAAGGCAATCTGAATCCATGCTCTACTAGAGTACTTTTTCTTGATTGATCACCTTTATACATTCCATTAATTTGAGGGACAGTTATGTGAGATTCATCAATAAATATAAGGAAATCATCATCAAAATAATCAAGTAAGGTCCATGGAGGACTACCAGGTTTCCTTCTGCCTAACGGTTGAGAATAGTTTTCTACACCTGGGCATGACCCAGTTTCTCTTAAGAGTTCTAAATCATAGTTAGTTCTTTCTTTAATTCTTTGCTTTTCTAATAGTTTTCCGTTTTTTTCAAAATAAATCAATCTTTCTTCTAATTCATTATTTATATCGTAAAGAGCATCGCTTAGACTTTCTTCTGGGGTAACAAAATGCTTACTTGGATATAAAGAAACTTCATTCAAATCTCTAATTTTCTTTTTTGTTAAAATATCTACTTCTGTAATTTTGTCCACAACATCTCCAAAAAACTCAATCTTTATTGAGAATTCTTCATATGAGGGGATGACTTCTATAATATCTCCTTTTATTGAAAAAGACCCCCTGTTACTTTCATAATCATCTCTAGTGAAATACATTGCTATTAATCTTCTAGAAAGCTCTGATGAAGCAATTGTGTCCCCAATGGTAATTTTTTGTGAAATAGACTTGTATTCAACTGGAGATCCTAATCCATATATACAAGATACAGAAGCTACAATGATAGTATCTCTCCTTGTTAATAAAGATCTTGTTGAAGCATGCCTTAGTCTATCTATCTCATCATTTATATCTGATTCTTTTTCTATGTATGTATCAGTTCTTGGGATGTAAGCTTCAGGTTGATAATAATCATAATATGAAACGAAATATTGAACTGAATTTTGTGGAAAAAACTCTTGCAGCTCACTAGCTAGTTGGGCTGCTAATGTTTTGTTATGAGCTATAACTAAAGTGGGCCTTTGTGTTTTTTCTATAATCCCCGCCATGGTAAAAGTTTTTCCAGAACCAGTAACACCTAAAAGAGTTTGAAACCTCAGCCCATCATCTATTCCTTGTACCATTTTATTTATAGCGTTTGGTTGATCTCCAGTATGTTGAAATGGTGATATTATTTTAAAAGGCGTATTTGCATCCATATTATTTCTTTTTACACACTAATATTATTTCTTCAGAATCTTCATTTAATACACTTTTATCGTAATCTCCAAAAAAATCAATTATTTCTATATTTAATTCATCGCATATATTTATGATATCTTCAAAATATAGAAAGTAATCAACGGATTTTAATTCGATTTTATTTATAGAATTTATTTCTATTTTTTGATAGTTTATATGTTTTTTTTTATTAAAATCTACACTGCTTTTACCATATAGTTTATGTAATGAACTATTTATTTCTTTCTCTCCAAAAACCATATATTCCTTATTGTTTACATAGTTATTTGGATTATGTAAGTCAAAAATTAATATCCCATTTTTATCTAAATGTTTTATACCCGAACATAAAGCTTTTTTTTGTAATTCAATATTTCCTACACTCATTAATGAATGAGAAGGATAAATAACTAAATCAAATAGTAAGTTATAAATAGAATTATTATCTACTTTAATATCTATTTTTGTCATATCTTCTTGAATTAATAATAAGTTTTCAGATAGTGGTTGCTTTGGTTTAATTTTTTCTTTACAAACGTTAAGCATATCTTCTGATATATCAACTCCTGTCCATTTTAAATTTTTATGTAAGAAACTATTAGGAATTCTTCCTGTACCTACACCCATTTCAAGTACTCTTTTTACATTTTTATTTATATATGTCTCATAAAAATTAATATCATTTGGAGATATAATCTCATAAATTAAATCATACCAATTTGACCATGATTTATAGTTTGTTTCTGATTGGTTCATTTTCACTATTTACTTTATTTTGTTTTTAATTAAGATCATATATAAGATTTTATAACTATAACTAAAACAAGTAACTTAAAATTGTAGAAAAATAATCAAAATGAAGCTTTCATCAAGACAAGATAGATTAGGCACAGAAACTGCTTTTGAAACATTAGCAAAAGCAAAAAAATTAGAAGCAATGGGTAAAAATATTATCCATTTAGAAATTGGAGAACCTGATTTTGACAGCCCAAGCTATGTTATTTCTGCAGCAAAAAAAGCATTAGACAATGGCTTTACTCATTATGGACCAGCAGTTGGTCAGCCAGAGCTAAGAGAAGCTATTGCAATTCATCAAGGTGAGTTTAACGGTTATGATGTTTCTCCCGATAGTGTCATTGTTACACCTGGAGGAAAACCTGTAATGTTCTTTTCTATTCTTGCTTTGATAGAAAAAGGTGATGAGGTCATTTATCCTAATCCTGGATTCCCTATATATGAATCTATGATAAATTATGCAGGAGGAGTTCCTGTACCAATGAAGTTAGAAGAATCTAAAAATTTCAATGCAAATGTTGAAGATTTGAAAAATCTAATTACGAATAAAACAAAAATGATAATTGTTAATTCTCCTAACAATCCTTGTGGATCAGTTACAGCTGTAGAAGATCTTGAAAAAATAGCTAAATTAGCTATAGAAAATGATATTGTAGTTTTATCTGATGAAATTTATAAAGAAATGTATTATGAAGGAGAACATTATTCAATATCAAGATTTGAAGGAATGAAAGAGAGAACGATTATTCTAGATGGCTTTTCTAAAAGTTATGCAATGACAGGTTGGAGATTAGGATATGGAATTTTTCCTGAATTTATGATTGAAGCAATTACAAAGTTGATGACTAACTCAGTTTCTTGCACTTCTGTTTTTAGCCAAATGGCAGCTATAGAAGCGATAAAAGGTCCTAGAGATTTTACTTTGAATATGATGCAAGAATTTAGAAAAAGAAGAGAAATTATTTTCAATGGATTAAATTCTATTGAAGGTATTAATTGTAAATTACCCTCAGGAGCTTTTTATGCTTTTCCAAATATATCTAGAACAGGATTATCAAGTGATGACTTTGCAAATATAGCTCTTAATGATTATGGTGTTGCATTATTATCAGGAACAGCTTTTGGGGAATATGGTGATAATTATATAAGAATTTCTTTTGCAAATTCAGAGGATAATTTATCAAAAGCTATTGAAAGATTATCTAAAATGATAAGCGATTTAAAATAATTCTTTATCTATATAAATCCCTTTACCTCTTAGAGTTTTTATAAAGTCTAAATTATTAGAAATATTATTAGTTTTCTCTCTTAATCTATAAATATGAAGTCTCAATGCAGTTTTATTGTTTTTGTCAGAATTAGGCCATAATAATTTTAAAATATCATCATATAAAAGTATTCCACCATTTTTATTAATTAGGTTTTTCATAATAATATATTCAGAACTAGATAAAGATATTTGACTATTCTTATAATTTAAAACTTCAGTACTTTCATCTAAACTTATTTCAAGTAAAGTATTTAATTCAATTATTTCTTTATCAGTTATATCACTTTGATTTTTATAGATTTCTCCTGAACTATTAAGTTTTAAATTAATTCTTTGACTGAGCTTAATTAATAAATTAGTATTTTGTAATTTTTTTTCTAAAGTCTCTTCATTATTCTTGTGAGAAATAAATAAATAGAAACAACCTATGGTCTCTATTCTATTTATAATCGGTAAGCATATAACATGATTAAAAATTATTTCATCAAACCATTTGGGGAATAATTCTTTTTCATTCAATGTAGAAATTTTACTTGTTCCTTCAGAACCAGTTATTATTGCTAATGTTTTATCTTTATTTACTTCCTCTAAATAAGAATTCAAATCTAAAGTTTCTGAACTAGAATAATATTTTGGCTTAAACGAACCATTATGCTTATTCATTTCAGAAAAAATAACGGTACTACTATCAGTAGAAATTCTTATAGAATTACATAAATTTTGATAATTCAATTCACTATCATCTAATATAGAATTTAAGGAATCAATAATTCTTTCATTTTCTAGATTTATAAAAATTTTTTTATTTAATTTTTTATTTTCTTTTATAACTGATAGATGTTTCATCTTTTCTATTAGATATAAAAGAAGAAACATCAGAATTATCGCAATAGTAGGAATATATATAATTAGGCTTTGTGTATTCATTCAAATATTATTATTTATTATTATTCTATTTTAAAATAATAAATAATTACTATTAGGACTTAATGTCTCTTTTATTAAAAATATATATACCTATAAAAAAAGAAGCTAATATAATTATCAATAAAATTATTAGATGGAATGTGTCAAAACCATTTAGAATTACTTTATTATCATTGTAGTAGTAGTGAAGAGAAATATATTTCAAAAAATTCATTGAGCTAACTGTTTTATAAACTGAGTCAAAAATATATCCAATAATGGCCACAGCAGCTCCTACTCCAGCTGCTTGTGATGTTTTTGCAAATATTGATCCTGATAAATAAGTTATAGATCCAACAGTAAGGCCATAAATAAATAATGCTAAACCTGAATATAATATACTAGAAAGATTTAAGTTAATATCATAAATCAAATCACATATTTTTAAAGTTATTGAAAAAATCAATGATAAAAATAAAATTGATAATACTAGCGAAAAATATTTTTCAGTAAAATATCTACTCCTTGATATTGAAAGAGAAAGAAACTGGTCAATAGTTTTATTTTCCTCTTCAGAAGAAAGCACTGTTGAACCTATTGTAATAGCAAATGCACCTATTATTAATGGTCCTATTAAATGCATAAATTCTCCATTTAAGAAACCAGCAGTTGATAAATCATCTCCAAAACCTGCAATAGTTTTAATTTGCTTTGGAAATAAATCTAATAATTGAGAAAAAGAATCAGACATAAGAGTCCATATATATAGCAAAAATATAGTGTAAAAAATTGCTCCAAAACTGAAGACAAATATTTTTTTTCTATTATGTATCATTGAGTTATATAAAATATTCATTAGAAGTATTCCAGTAAAGTTTCACTTAAATTTGAGGATTCTGTTTCTATTTCTTTGATTTTATAATTTGAAATAAATTTTATAAAATCATTAATATCACCTGAAATATAAAATTTAATTTTATATTCTTCGATTTCAAAACTATTAATACACTTTATTTTATTTATTTCAAATTCTGAAGGTTTTGATAAAAAATCAATTGAAACCTTTTTAATAGTTTTTTTAACTAAATCTTTTTTACTTTGTGAAGAAATAACTTTACCTTCTTTAATAACAGTTATGAAATCACAACAATTTGAAATTTCTAACAAATCATGTGAAGATAAAAGTATAGTATTTCCTGACTCTTTTTCTTCATTTATTAATTCTCTGAATACTCTTTGATAATTGGGATCTAAACCACTGGTGGGTTCATCTAAAATCAATAAATTTGATCCTCTCATAAAAGCTTGTACTATTCCTACTTTTTGTTTATTACCTTTGGATAATTCTTTTATTTTTTTATTTATGTCTAATTTAAATCTTTCTGAAAGTTCATAATATTTTTCTGAAAGATTATTTTCTAATTTTAGAATGTATTTAAAATATTCTATTGGTTTGATATTTTCATAAGGTCTAAAATCACCTGCAAGATAGGAAATATTTTTTCTTAATTTAAAATTTTTCTTAGAAATTTCTTGTTCTTCTATAAACATATTTCCTGAGTCTGAATAACTAAGTCCTAAAAGACATCTCATAGTAGTAGTTTTACCCGCACCGTTTTCACCTAATAAGCCATGAATGGTACCTTTATCTACAGAAAAATTTATATTATTAAGAGCTTTGAATCCCCCATAATTTTTTGAAAGATTTTCTACTCTAATTGATTTTTTCTTATTTTTCAGCATAAGAAGTTAATGCTTCTTCATCGAAATCTGCATTAGTAAAAACTTTTTGAACGTCATCTAGATCTTCAAGGTCATCAAGTAATTTTAGTGTTTGGGTAGATTGATTTTTATTTAGAGTAATTGTAGTGTTGGGAACCAAAGCTAATTCTGCTTTTTCAATTATGACAGATTCATTTTTGGAAATCTTTTTTTGTATAGAGGATAAATCTGAAAAAGCACAAGTTATTTCTACTGTATTACCAAACACATCAAAATCTTCTGCACCTTCATCAATACTTTCTAGGGCAATCATTTCAGGATCACCTTTTTCTATATTAATAACTATTTGCCCTTTTTGTTCAAAATTCCATGAAACGGCTCCAGTTATTGCAAATGTTCCTCCTGCTTTTGTAATAGTTGATCTTACACTCGCTGCAGATCTATTTTTATTATCGGTTAGAGTTTGTATTATTATTCCTATACCACCAGGACCTATACCTTCATATGTTATTTCTTCAAAAGAATCACCAGAACCAGTTGTACCAGATCCTTTTGCTACAGCTCTTACTATATTATCTTTAGGCATATTTTGAGATTTGGCGTTGTCAATTGCTAATCTTAACCTAAAATTTAGTTCTGGGTCAGCATCTCCAGATTTTACTGCTACTGTTATTTCTCTAGATAGTTTAGTAAATAAGACACCTTTTTTTGCATCTAAAATACCCTTTTTATGCTTTATTGTGCTCCATTTAGAATGACCAGACATATTAAATAATTTCTAGAATATATTTACTATCACCTTTTATAGATGCTAGCTTCAGTACGTTTCTTATAGACTTAGCAATTTTACCATTTTTGCCTATGATTTTTCCTTTATCATCATCATCAACAGTAAGCTTTAGGATAATTTTATTATCTTCTTCTACAGTTTCTATTTCTATTTTGTCTGTATGTTCTACTAGGCAGCTCGTTATATATTTTACAAGTTCTTCTGGATTAGTAGGATCTTTAGTTTTTGCCATTAGTTTTCTCTTTTACTATAATTCCTTTTGTCTTTAATAAACTTGAAACTGACTCTGAAGGTTGTGCTCCATTACCAATCCATTTAGTAATTTTATCTTCGTCTATAGAAATTTCCGGTGGGTCTTGAAGAGGATCGTAAGTTCCTATTAAGTCTAAATATTTACCATTTCTTGGTGCTCTTTGATCAGCTACAATTATTCTGTAAAAAGGTTTGCCCTTACTTCCCATTCTTTTCAATCTAATTCTTACCATTTATTATTTACCTTAGCTATTAAAAATTTATTTATTATTTTTTTAAATATTTTAAATATTTGTATTTTAAAATTTTACTCTATTATCTTATCATTTATCCACACTGTACCGTCTTCAAAAAATTCTTTTTTCCAAATAGGAACAGTTTTTTTTAGTTGATCAACAAAAAACTGAGATGCTTCATACGATTCTTTCCTATGCGATGAAGTAACTATTAAGACCATGCTTAATTCACTAGGCAAAACAATTCCGATTCTATGAATGATTTTTAAGCTATTTATTTCCCATTTTGATCTTATTGTTTTTATTATTTTATTTATCTCTATTTTGGCCATTTCTTTATATGATTCATAAAATAATTTACTCACTTTTTTTCCTAAATTATGATCTCTTGTTATTCCAAAAAAGATTACTTCAGATCCATTTTTTGGAGAGAAGCTGTCCTTTACATAGCTTTTAGGTTCTAATTTTTTGTTTGTGATATTAATTTGAAAATTTTCATCAATATTAGATTCTTGTTGTCCTCCACTTACAGGTGGGATTATGGCTAATTCATCATTATTATCTAAAATAGTTTCCATAGAACAATATTCTAGGTTTTTGGCATACATATAACTCTTTCTTTCTAAAATTTCTACACCAAAATCTTTAGAAATGATTTTAATTATATCTTCGACTTTATGTGGATTTTTTAAGCACAAAGTAATTTTACTATGCCCTATATCTTCTTTAATTTTTGCAAAAAATTTAATTCTTATTTTTATCATTTTAGTGAATTATATTTTGATACACTTACAGTATAATTTAGTTTTATGGTAATGGTAATAGCTTTATTTATTATATTCTAATAGGGGAGATCGCATAGAGGCCTAGTGCACCCGCCTGCTAAGTGGGAGGGGCTTTGCCCCACGCGGGTTCGAATCCCGCTCTCCCCGCCATATATAATATTAAATGAAATTTTTAAAATAATTAATATGACTACAAAAGAAAAAAAAATAGATACTTTTCATGTTTGGACTGTTGGTTGTCAAATGAATGTTGCTGATTCTCAAAGAGTTGATGTTGGTTTGAAAAAGTTAGGTCTAAATGAGGAAAAAGATATTAATAACGCGGGTATAGTTGTTCTTAATACTTGTGTTGTTAGGCAGTCAGCAGAAGATACTGCGACGGGTCTTTTAGGCAAATTAGCAAAACAAAAAAAGAAAAATAATATATATATTTGTGTTACTGGGTGCATGGTTGAATCTACTACTAAGGAATTAAAACAAAGATTTCCTCATGTAGATTTATGGGCTAAACCACAGGATACCTCACTTATAATTGAAAATATTGCAGATTACCTAGAACTTTCTTCAGATGGGTGTTTAGAAAATCTAATACCAGAAAAATCAAATTTTACTGAATTTGTTCCGATAGTTCAAGGATGTGATAAATTTTGTACATTTTGCGTTATACCCTATAGAAGAGGACGAGAAACTAGCAAGCCGTTAAGTCAGGTAGTTGATGAAGTTACTAAATTATCAGAAAATGGAACTTTAGAAGTAACTCTTTTGGGCCAAAACGTTGATTCTTATGGACATGATTTAATGCCAAAAAAAGATTTGTCTGATTTAATGTATGCTATTCATGAAATAAAAAAAATATTACGAATTCGTTTTCTTACCTCTCATCCAAATGATATGTCAATAAAACTCATTGAAACTATAAGAGATTTACCAAAAGTATGTGAATTTATAAACCTACCCTTTCAAGCTGGGTCAAATAGAATACTAGCTAATATGAGAAGAGGATATACAAGAGATCAATTCTTAAGAAAAGCAGATCAAATTAGAACCTTACTTCCTAATACAACTTTAACAACTGATTTAATTGTTGGATTTCCAGGTGAAACAGAAAATGATTTTGATGATTCTATTGATGTGTTAAATAGAGTTAAATTTGATAAAGTTCATGTTGCTGCTTATTCAGAGAGAAAAGGAACTTTTGCATTTAGAAAAATTGAAGATAATATATCAAAGCAAGAAAAAAGAAGAAGATTAAATGTTGTAAATGATTTACAAGAAACAATTCAACTAGAACTTAATAAAAAGTTTTTATTAAAAGATTGTGAAGTTCTTGTTGAAGGAGTTATGAGAAATAAAATTTATGGAAGAAATGAAGGGGATAAGTTAGTATATTTACAAAATTATGATGAATCTTATGTAGGTAAAATGGTAAAAACTAAAATTATTGATGCTTCAGCATGGTCGCTTACTGGAGCAAAAATCTAAAAAATTATATAGACTTGATTAAAAGCTATATTTAAAGTTAGTTTAAAGGTTTGATCTTATAAAAATAGTATATAGAATTAGTTATTAAATTTTTCCTATAATTACTTCGGAGAAATTAAAAAAAATGGTAATTAAATTTCAAAATAAATTAAATATTCCTATAACTGAATTAGAGCAATCAGCCTTTTGTCAAGATGGATCTAATTTTAGAACTAAAACTCTTGAGGAAGAGTTTAAGTCTGGAGTGAGATGGCAAAAAATTCCTACTAGATATTTAAAACTTTCTCCTGAAGAAATTAAAAGTTCTATAAAAGCAATGAAAAATTCTTTAGGCGATAAAGTTATAATCCTTGGGCACCATTATCAACGAGAAGATGTGATTGAATTTTCTGATTTACAAGGCGATTCTTTTTTATTATCCAAGTTAGCATCTGAGACAAAAGATGCTGAAATAATAATTTTTTGTGGAGTCCATTTTATGGCTGAAACTGCTGAGATTTTGTCATCTTCAAAACAAAAAGTAATATTACCTAATATGGCTGCAGGTTGCTCAATGGCAGACATGGCTTCATATAATGATGTAATTAGAAGCTGGAAGCAAATAAATGATATGTTGCCTTCTAAATCTTCCAAAAAATCAGTAATTCCAGTTACTTATATGAATAGTGCTGCAAGTATAAAATCTTTATGTGGAGAAAATAATGGAATTGTTTGCACTTCTTCAAATGCCAATCAAGCATTTGAATGGGCATATAAAAGAGGTGAAAGGATATTATTTATTCCAGACCAACACTTAGGAAGAAATACAGCTCTTGATTTTGGTATTGAAAAATCAGAAATGGTGATTTGGGATCCATTTAAAACTAATGGGGGATTATCAAAAGAAGAACTTGAAAATTCAAAGATTATTTTGTGGAAAGGTCACTGTTCTGTTCATACTAGATTTTCTGTAGACCAGATTAATAAAGCCAAAAAAGAATTTCCTGATGTTAATATTCTAGTACATCCTGAATGTACTAATGAAGTTGTAAGCAAAGCAGATTATGTTGGATCAACTGAATATATTAAAAATATGGTTCATAATGCTCCTCCCGGATCAAGCTGGGCTATCGGTACAGAAATAAACTTAATTAAAAGATTAGCTCATACGTACAAAGATAAAAATGTTTTCAGCTTAGATGAAATGATATGTCCTTGTTCAACCATGTATAGGGTTCATCCAGCTTATTTATTATGGGTACTTGAAGGACTTGTAGCTGGATATGTAATTAATCAAATCCAAGTTAAAGATGAAATTCAAAAATATTCTAAATTAAGTCTTCAAAGAATGCTTGATTTACCTAATAATTAGAGGTTAAAAATATTAATACTCAAATTCCAGATCTAGATAGAATAATAGATATAGCTATAGAAGAAGATTTGTCTTTAGGAGATATTACTACAGAATCTATTAAATTAAATTCTGAAAATATTAAATGTTCAATTGTTTCAAAATCTAATGGAATTCTATGTGGTAATTATGTGGCAAAAAATGTTTTTATTAAAATTGATAAAAATATAATTTATGATGAAAAAATTTCTGATGGAAACATTTTAAATAACAAATCACTAATCGCAGAAATTGAAGGCAATAAAAATTCAATTTTATCTGCCGAAAGAATTGCTTTGAATTTTCTGCAGAGAATGTCAGGAGTAGCTTCACTAACAAAAGAATATGTTGATCTTGTAGATAATATAGCTATAACTGATACTAGAAAAACTATTCCTGGTTGGAGAAACCTTGATAAATATTCTGTTAAATGTGGAGGTGGCTTTAATCATAGAAGAAACTTAGGAGATGGAGTATTAATTAAAGATAATCATATTGCTGCAGCGTTAGCCCAAGGCCTTTCTATAAAAGAATTAATTGATAGATCAAGAAAGAACTCTCCGCATACGATTAAAATTGAAATTGAAGTTGATAATTTCAATTTATTAGATAAAGTAATCGATACTAATGTAGATATAATTATGCTAGATAATATGACTAACTTAGAAATTATTGAAAGTATAAAAAGAATAAACGGAAAAAAACTAGTAGAAGTTTCAGGAAACGTTGATAAAAAAAGGCTAAAAGAATTAAATTTGATTTCTGGTATAAATATTATATCTATTGGAAAGATTACTCACTCAGCTGTAGCTTTAGATTTATCTTTAAAGTTCTAAGCTTTAGAGTCTAACATTATAGTTACAGGTCCTTCGTTGATAATACTTACTTTCATTTTAGCTCCAAAGATTCCAGTTTGAATGATTAGGTTGTTTTTTTTTGTTTCTTTTACAAAATCATTATAAATTTTTTCTGCTACATTAGACTTAGCTGATTCAGTGAAACTTGGTCTTCTTCCTTTTTTTGTTTCTGCATATAAAGTAAACTGAGATATTAGAAGAATTTGACCATTTATTTCTAATATTGATTTCTCAAAATTATCATTTGATTCATTTCCAAAAATCCTTAGATTTATAATTTTATTAATTATGAATTCAGTATCTTTAAGTGAATCTTTGTGATTTATTCCAAGCAATACTACAACACCTTCTGTAATATTTCCAACAACTTCATTTTCTACTTCAACTGAAGCCTTTGACACTCTTTGTATTAGAGCTCTCAATTAGATTGTTTTTGACTATTATTTTCCTTGGAAGGTTTTTTTTCAGAAGATTTATCATTACTTTTATCAACCTCTTTTTTATTACTAGTCTTAGTCTTTGGTGTTTGTTTATAGTCGGTAGAATAAAAACCACTTCCTTTATAAATTACGCTAGGAGTGTCTGTCCATACCCTTTCTAAATGAGGATTATCTTCCTTGAATTTATCAACTTTACTAAAAGATAATAAATATTCTTCAATTTTACCTGTATTATTATTTCTAAATTCGTATGTTGGCATTTATTTACTCTTAAAGATCATTGCTAAAACCTTTATTATACCTTATAAACAGGTCTTCACTTTCAAAAATAATGTTTTCAAAATTGATATTTTTTTCAGTCACGGTTCCAATTTGTTCCCATTGTATATCATTTAATACATTACTTATTTCATTATAATTTTTCTCATCATAAGAAAATATAACCCTAGATTGATCTTCACCAAATAGAGCTCCAGCCCAATTGTTTGGAACAGATTTTTCTAATTCTACTCCTAGATGATTTTTTTCTGTTGATAGTACAAGAGCAACTATTAATCCGCCTAAAGATAAGTCATGTGAAGATTTAATCAATCCTAGGCGTACTAGATTTCTTATACAAAATTGTAATTGTTTTTCGAATTCTAAATCTATAGAAATATCTCCTGTTGTTTCATTTTCAAAAAAAGATTGGAATTCACTTCCAGATAGACCTTGATCTGTACCCCAAAAATTTCCTATTACACCAATTTTATCTCCAGGTTTTAAGAAATTTTTATTTAGAATTTTAGTTTTATTATTCATAATTCCCATTGCTCCAATTATAGGAGTAGGATTTATTGATGAATTATGTCCTTCATTAAATAGGCTTGCATTTCCGCTTATTATAGGAATATTAAAAATATCACATGCATTATTAAAACCTTTAAATGTTTCAATTAACTGAAATGCTCCTTTGGGTTTAGTTGGGTCACCAAAATTTAATCCGTCAGTTAGTGCAATTGGTTCTCCACCCAAAACTGATATATTTCTACAGGATTCTGCAATATTAATTTCTGCTCCAATTTTTGGATCTAATAATGAATATCTAGAATTTCCATCACAAGAAAAAAGAAGAAATTTATCAGTATTTTTTATTCTAATAATAGCTGAATCTGATCCAGGTTCTAGTATTGTATTAGTCTGTACATGATGATCATATTTTTTATAAATGCTTTTTTTTGAAACTATATTATTAGAACTAAAAATATTTTTTAAATGAGAGGAAATAGTTTCTATATTAAAAGAATTATATTTATTTTTTAATATTAGATTAGACTTGTGATGTTTATATGATTTAGATATTTTACTCAAATCATATTCGGGAGGGGAGGTTAGCGCTTCAATAGAAGTTTTTGAAATAAGATTATTGTTATTAAAAATTATTACATCATTTCCATCTATAAATTTTCCAATTATAGAACATTTTAAATCCCATTTATCTAAAATATCAAAAATATTTTTATATTGATTTTCTTTTACTGCAATTAGCATTCTTTCTTGTGATTCAGAAAGCATTATTTCGTAAGGAGTCATAGAACTTTCTCTGACGGGCACTTTTGAAACATCTATTTCTAATCCTAAATTTGATTTTTCTGCCATTTCTATAGCAGCGCTAGTAATTCCTGCAGCTCCACAATCTTGCATACCAACTAATTCATTTAAATTAGAAATTTCTAAGCATGCTTCTATTAATAATTTTTCTAAAAATGGATTTCCAACTTGTACGGCTGATCTTAACTCTATAGTTTCTTCAAAATTTTGTGAAGCTAAACCTGATGCACCGTGTATTCCATCTCTTCCTGTTTCAGCTCCAATAATTATTAATAAATCTCCAGGTCTTTCGGCTCTTGCACTTAAAATTTTGTCATTATCTACAATACCTACACACATAGCGTTTACCAAAGGATTACTTTCATATGATTCGTCAAAGAAGCACTCACCACCAATATTTGGAATACCCAAACAATTTCCGTATCCTGATATTCCTTCAACAACTCCTTTGGCAATTTGTATATTTCTACTAGATTTTAAATTACTAAATCTAAGAGAGTTTAGAAGAGCTATTGGTCTTGCTCCCATTGCAAAAATATCTCTGACAATCCCTCCTACCCCTGTTGCAGCTCCTTCATAAGGTTCAATTGCACTAGGATGGTTATGAGACTCTATTTTCATAACTATTGCTTTGTTTGAGCCTATATTTATTGCACCAGCATTTTCTGCACCAGCTTCGGTTATGGTATTTATAGATGTAGACTTTATTGATCTTAATAACTTTTTTGTATGTTTGTATCCACAATGCTCACTCCAAAGAGCTCCAAATAGCCCTAATTCTAGATCATTTGGCTTTCTACCTAATTTTTCAATTATGAGTTCGTATTCAGACTTACTAATTGCTAATTCTTTTAATGTCTCTTCATTTATCATTTTTATACAGAAGTTGTAATTATAGATTTAAATATACCTAACCCATCATCACTTCCAATAAGTTTTTCACAAGCTTTTTCAGGATGTGGCATTAATCCTAATACATTACCCTCTTTATTAGATATACCTGCAATATTATTTATTGAACCATTTGGATTATGATCTAAAGTAGTTTCTCCTAATTTTGAAGAATACCTAAATATCACTCTATTTTGTTCTTCTAATTCATCTATAATTTTTTTGTCAGCTTGAAAGTTACCTTCTCCATGAGAAATAGGTATTTTAATTATCTCGTTGGGTTTGTATTTATTTGTAAATAAAGAATCATTATTTACTTTGAGATAAGAATTTTCACATACAAATGACAAACTATTATTCCTCATTAAAACTCCGGGTAATAATTTAGATTCACAAAGAATTTGAAATCCATTGCATATACCTATTACAATTCCTCCTGATTTAGCAAATGAAATTATTTTTTCCATGATGGGAGAGAAGCTTGCAATAGCTCCAGTACGTAAGTAATCTCCATAGGAAAAGCCACCAGGAAGTATAATAATATCTGTATTGTTTAGGCTATGATCTTTATGCCAAATATATTCTGATTTTATCCCCAAAACATCATTAGTTGCGTAATGTGTATCAGATTCACTCCAGGTTCCGGGAAATACTACTATGCCTATTTTCAATGGATTTTTTTAATTGCTAGTAAATTTAATTTTCAAATCAAATATATAATAATGCAAAATTAAAGAAGTTTTATGATATTTTATTGATTTTTTAAAGTTGAACGATAACTTTTTCTTTTTTTATTAGCTATTTTCTTCTTTTTCAAAGAAGTAGGTGATTCAAAATTTTGTCTTCTTCTTGCTTCAGAAACAATTGATTCTTGCTGAACTTTTTTTGAGAATCTTCTAAGTAAGGCCTCAAAACTTTCATCATCTTTTATTCTAATATGTACCATAATTCCTGTAATTGATTATTTGTATCTGTTTATTCTAATATATTTAAATAAATTTTGTTTAGTTAATTAAGAATGTTTATTGCATTATTAAGTCTCTTAATTGAACTTTCTCTACCAATAACTTTCATAGTGTCGAATAAAGGAGGGGATTCCTTCCTTCCAGTTAAAGCAATTCTTATAGGAAAAAAAAGTTGGCCAGCTTTAAGTTTTAATTCTTCTGCAAGTTTTCTAAAATTATCTTCTAAGTTTTCAGGATCAAATACTTCAATAGAATTAATTAATTCAATAGATTTTTTCAATCCTTCAATAATTTGAATAGCTTCAACTTTCTTAGGTAATAATTTTTCCTTTTCTATCTCAAAATCATCATAAAAAAAATATTTCAATAGGTAAGTTGATTCTGAAAATGTTTTTAATCTTTCTTTTATTAGTGGAACTAAAGATGAAATTTTTGAATTTAATATATTCGTATCAATAGTGTCACTTAAAAGTCCTCCAAATTTAATATCTTTATTTATTTCATTAAGAATTAGTTTTGATAACTCTTCGTCTTTTAGATTTCTAATATAAGATGCATTCATCCATTCAAGTTTTTCAGCATCGAAAACTGCTGGATGACCCAAAATTCTTTTAATACTAAATTTTTCAATAATTTCTGATATATCCATTATTTCTTTATTATCACCGGGAGACCAACCTAGCAATGCTAAAAAGTTTAATAAAGCTTCAGGTAAATAACCTTTGTCTTTATATTCAAGAGCAGACTCAGCTCCATGCCTTTTTGACAACTTGGATTTATCTTTTCCTAAAATTAAAGGGACATGAACATATTTAGGTAAAGACCAATCTAATGCGTCATGAATTAGGACATGCCTAGGAGTACTAGATATCCATTCTTCTCCTCTTATGACATGAGAAATTTTCATTTCATGATCATCTACAACGTGAGCAAGGTGATAAGTAGGCATCCCATCAGATTTTAAAATTACAAAATCGTCAATCTCTTTTAGATCAAATGAAACATTTCCTCTGATTTCATCATAAAAAGGCTTAGCACCCGAATCTGGAACTTTAAGCCTTATTACAATAGGATTTAAAGTAGAATTATTATTTTCATATTGATCATGTGTGATTTCTTTATATCTTCCTCTATTATCATATCTTGGAGGTTTTTTATCTCTAATTTGTTGTTTTCTTAATTCTTCAAGTTCTTCAGGAGTGGTGTCATCATAATATGCCCATTCTGTATCTATTAAGTTTTTTGCAACTTTTATATAATCTTCTTTTTTTTCAGATTGTCTTATAGGTCCCTCATCCCAAGTTATCCCTAACCATTTAAGGCTTGAAATTATTGAATCTTCAGAATCTTTGTCGTATCTATTTCTGTCAGTATCTTCAATTCTAAGTATGAATGTTCCTTGATTAGCTTTAGCAAATAACCAATTGAAAATTGCTGTTCTAACACCACCTATATGAAGATTACCTGTCGGACTTGGAGCAAATCTTACTCTTACTTTATCTATATTATTCATAATTAATTTGATCTAAATAGTCTAATAAATCTTTTGGTAATTTAGAAGAAAATTTTACTTTACTTTTTTTTATTGGGTGTAAAAACTCTAGATAGGAGCTGTGTAAAAATGGTCTATCTAAAGAACTGATTCTATTACTATAAACCTTATCTCCTACAATTGGATGTCCTAATTCTTCAAAATGAACCCTAATTTGATGAGTTCTTCCAGTATATAATTTGATATCGACCAATGTATATTCTGCATAGCTTCTAATAGTTTTAAATAAAGTTTTAGACTCTTTACCTCCTGATAAAACCTTCCGTTTAAGAGGGTTTTTTGGATCTCTACCTATTGGCGCATTTATAATTGCCTCTTTTCTTTTTGGGATACCGTGTATTAAAGCTGTATAGTTTCTAACAATTTCTCTATTTAAAATCATATCTTTCAATTTTTCGTATGATTTTTGGTTTCTAGAAATTATCATTAATCCTGAAGTCCCTTTGTCTAATCTATGAACAATACCAGGACGTTCTGTATCACCCACATTGATTATTTCAGGATAATCATGAATTATAATTCCATTTATTGTTCCAAAATGATCATTATTTAAACCATGAGCAATAATATTTTTAGGTTTATTTATAATAATAATATCTTCATCAACAAATACATAATCTAAACTAATTTTTGACTCATTTGATTTTGTACTTGGTAATTTTAAAATTATTTTTGAATCAGCATTAATAATTTGTGATTTTTTACTAGCAACTATTCCATTAACTATACATTTTTTATCAATTATTAACTTTGAGATTTTTTCTCTAGAAAGACTGGAGCTTTCAGCGATTAACTTATCTAACCTACCATTATTTACTGTAATGATTTCGATATTCATGATTAATTTTTTCTACTAAAAAATAAACTATCTATTATATAAATTGTTATAGCTATAGAAATTGAAGAGTCTGCAATATTAAAAATTGGCCAAAAACCTACATCTATTAAATCATTTACATATCCAAATCTTAGTCTGTCAACGATATTTCCCAGAGCACCTGCTACGATTAAAGAAATAAAAATTCTCATTATAAATTTTGGTTTTTCAATAAATATAAAGTAAATAATAAAAAATACTGCAACCATAATTGATAGATATAAAAGTATGTTTCCATATGAAGTAAATAAACTAAATGCCGCTCCTGTGTTTCTAGCATATGTAATTTTAATAAATGTATTTTGAGGAATAGATTCTCCTAAGTACATATTTGAATAAACTAAATATTTAGTTATTTGATCTAAAATAAATACAAAAGGGACTATTGTAAAAAAAATTTTATCTTTAAATAACCAAGAGTTGATTAATTTTTTCCAAATTGAGTTATAATTTTTCATATATATTATTATACTTACAAATTAAAAATGAATAAGGGAAAAAATGCAAATTGATTTAAGATCTGATACTGTTACCAAGCCTACCCCTGATATGAGAAAAGCTATGGCAAATGCTGAAGTAGGGGATGATGTTTATGGAGATGATCCTACTGTAAATGCATTAGAAGATAAAGCAGCGGATTTATTTGGCAAAGAAGATGCTATATTTGTTTCTTCAGGAACTCAAGGAAATCTAATTTCAGTATTATCTCAAGCTGGAAGGGGAGATGAAATTTTATTGGGTGATATATGTCATATTATTGGTTCAGAAGCTGGTGGAGTATCAGTTTTAGGAGGAGTGGTGATGCATCCTCTTAAAACAAATATTGATGGAACAATAGATGAAGAAAAAATTATTGGAGCAGTTAAGCCTGATGACTACCATAAGCCTAATACTAAATTGTTTGCATTTGAAAATACACATGGGGGGATAAGTGGGCTGCCTATAAATAAAGAATCATCAGATAAAATGGCTTTAGCTGCAAAAAATGCAGGATTAAGAGTTCATCTTGATGGTGCAAGAATATTTAATGCATCCATAGCTTTAGGAACATCTGTTAAAGATCTTACCGAACATGTTGATTCTGTAACATTTTGTCTTTCAAAAGGACTATCTTGTCCTGTAGGTAGTATTATCGTGGGTGATAAAAATCAAATAGCTGAAGCAAGAAGAATTAGAAAATTATTAGGCTCTGGTATGAGACAGGTTGGAGTTTTAGCATCTTGTGGAATAGTAGCATTAGATTCTATGATTGAAAGACTGGCTGATGATCATGAAAATGCAAAAAAACTTGCTATTGGTTTATCTGAAATTTCAAAAATTACAATTAAACCTGATAATATTCATACTAATCTTGTAAAATTCAAAGTGCCTGAAAATAAAGGATTTGAAGTTTCTGAAAAGTTAAAAGATTTTGGTATATTAATAAATGGTTCATATACTGATTTAAGGATGGTATCTCATTATGGAATTAATTCAAAAGATATTGATAAAACTATAGAATCTATGTCGAAAGTTATGAATACTATCTAAAATTTTTAGATTTTTATTTTAACCATAAATTTTCAAATCTTTCTTTTAGCTTTTTTTCTATTCCTAATTCTTTTGGCTCATAAAAGTTTTTATTTTTAATTTTTTTTGGAAAATTATCTTTTTTTATAAAAGCTTCTTTTGAATTATGGTCATAAGTATAACCTTCACCCATGCCAAATTCTTTATCAATTTTATTTTCTGCGTTAATAAGATGGATTGGAATTTCAGTAATAGGATTAGAATTTAATTCTTCATATGCTGAATTTATGGCTAAATAAGATGAATTACTCTTTTCAGATAAAGATAAATAAATAGTTGCATTAGAAAGAGGTATTCTACTTTCTGGCATCCCTATTTTATTTACAGAATCATATGTAGCATTTGCAATAAGCATGGCATTTGGATTGGCAAGGCCAATATCTTCAGAAGCACTTATTATTAATCTTCTGGCAATATATACAGGATCTTCTCCATTTTTTAGCATTCTTGCTAAATAGTAAATTGCAGCGTTAGGATCAGAGCCTCTTATAGATTTAATAAAAGCTGAAATGTTATTGTAATGATGATCACTTTTTTTATCATAAACTGAATTGTTTTCTAATAATTCTTGTATTATCTCTTTGGTTATTACCTTTATTCCATTCTTTTCTTTTGTAGAAATTACAGATAATTCAAGTGTATCTATAGCTTTTCTAGCATCTCCGTTAGAGCCATATATTAAAGTATCTACTACTTTTTTTTCAATTTTAATATTTTTATAATTAAAATATAATTCTTTATTTTGAAGTATTTTTTTTAAAATTTTATTAATAGAATTATCATTATGAGATTCAAATTAAAAAACTTTAACCCTTGAAAGTAATGGGTTTATAATAGAAAAACCTGGATTTTCAGTAGTTGCTCCAATAAGAATAATAATTCCTTCTTCTACTAAAGGTAAAAGTGAATCTTGCTGACTTTTAGAAAATCTATGAATTTCATCTAAAAATAAAATAGTTTTATTATTATCAATTGTTCTATTATTTATAATTTCATCAGTAATTTTTCGTATATCAGCTAAGCCAGATGATACAGCTGACAGAGCTTTGAAATTCATATTAGACTGAACTGCTATTAGCTTAGCAAGTGTTGTTTTACCAGTACCTGGAGGTCCCCAAAGAATCATAGATGGAATCATATTGTTTTCAATTAGATTTCTTAGGATTTTATCTTTTCCTAAAATATGTTCTTGACCAATAAATTCATCAAGAACTGTTGGTCTCATTTTAGATGATAAAGGTGAATTAGATAGTAATTCTTTTCTTATGTTATGTTCAAAAAGTGTCATTAGAAATAATTATTAATACTGCTTATTAAATAATTATCATATTCTTCAAAAATAGTCCTTAAATCTAATAACAAAGATTTTTTTTCTACTCGTCCAATAATAGGTATATCTAATGATAATAAGTATTTCTCAAATTTATTTAATATTTTTTCGTCTATCATAATAATTCCAACACTATCTATAAATGTCTCAGGGAAAGTACCTCCTCCAATAGTAGATTTGGTCTTTTTATCTATTTTGAAATAATTATTTGGTATATTATTTAAAATTCTTTTCGCTCTTGAAAACAATTTTTTTTGATCAGTTTTTATTAACTTCCAAACTGGAATTTTTTCATTGAAATCTTCATACAAATATGAATTTAAGGTTTCATTTAATATATTTAGATTTAGTTTATCTATTCTCGCAGCTCTGGCCATAGGATATTTATTTATTTTTTCTAAATATTTTTTATCTCCAATTACTATTCCTGCCTGTGGGCCTCCAAGTAGTTTGTCTCCTGAAAATAATATAATATTTGCCCCATCTTTAACACTATCTATCACTGTAGGTTCATACGGTAATCCAAATTCAGTAGTATCAATTAAGCTTCCAGATCCAAGATCATGAATTATAGGGATATTCTTCTTAATTCCTAAAGTTTTCAAATCTTTTATTGAAACTTCTGACGTAAACCCTTTAATTTTATAATTCGATTTATGCACTTTTAATATTGCGGCAGTTTTACTTGTTATATTTTCTTCATAATCTTTAATATAAGTCTTATTAGTTGTACCTACATCAACTATTTTTAAACCTGACATCTTAATAATTTCGGGAATCCTAAAGCCACCACCAATTTCAATAGCTTCAGATCTTGATATTAAAATCTCTTTATTTTTTCCTAATGATCCTAAACAAATTATTAGAGCTAAAGCATTATTGTTGAAAACGGTACCATCCTCAGCTCCTGTAATTAAAGTTAATAATTTTGCAATGTTATTTATTCTAGAATTTCTATTTTTTGATTTAATATCTATTTCTAAATCAATATAGTTACTTAAATTTTCTGCTATTTTATTAGATGAAGCTTGACTTATAGGAGCCCTACCTAAGTTAGTATGCAGTATTACTCCTGTACCATTAATAACAGGAGAAATTTCCTTTTTCTTATAATCATTTATATTTGAAATTACTTTTTTTATAATATTTTTTTTAACTTCTTCTTTAGATTTAGATGACTGTTCTTTCTTATCTTCTCTAATAGTTTCAAGAATATTATTAATTATTATTTTTAAAATATTTCTTTTAATTTTTAATTTTGAAATTTCGTTAGATAATAAAATTTCATTTATGCTAGGTATATTTTTAGAATTCATACAATTTATAAATTATTTCTCTTATTTTTCTATCATATGAATTGAATGAAAAGAATAAAGAGTTTATATTTGTTTTAGCTTTTTATTTAAAACATGATAATTTGGAGACTAATCCATGGCTACTCAAAGTTATAAAGAATTAAACGCGGAAGACTATGTAATACATAAGGAGCCATTTTTTATGCCTACTTCTGATGAAGTAGAAGTATTTCAAGCGGCTTACAATGAAAGAGTTCCAGTTTTACTTAAAGGCCCAACAGGAACTGGTAAAACAAGATTTGTTGAATATATGTCTTGGAAAATCAATCAAAATAAGAATAAAACTAAAGATATACCTTTAATTACAGTAGCTTGTCATGAAGACTTGACTGCAAGTGACTTAGTAGGTAGATATTTATTAGATGCTAACGGAACAAAATGGATTGATGGACCTTTAACTAGAGCTGTTAAATCTGGTGGAATTTGTTATCTAGATGAAGTAGTAGAAGCACGAAAAGATACTACTGTTATTATTCATCCCTTAACTGACCATAGGCGTAGTTTAAGTATTGATAAGCTAGGGCAAGTAATAGAAGCTGATGATGGTTTTTTATTAGTCGTATCTTATAACCCTGGTTATCAAAATGCAGTTAAAGATTTAAAACATTCAACAAGGCAAAGATTTGTTGCGATAGAATTTGATTTTCCTCAAGTAGAAAGAGAAACCAAAATAATTTCGCATGAAGCAGAAATTGATGAAGGAATATCTAATCAATTAGCTGTTTTAGGTCAAAAAATAAGGAATCTTAAAGAACATGGTCTTGAAGAAGGAGCAAGTACTAGGCTTCTAATATATGCAGCAAGGTTAATTAATCAAGGAATTACACCTAAAAGAGCATGCCAAGTAGCATTAACTTGGGGTATTACTGATGAAGCACAAATTCAGGAAACTGTTGATCAAATTGTTTCTTCAATATTTGAGTAAAAAATTTGAGTTTAGAAAAATATAAAATATTAGAAAATAAGATTAAAAATAGAACTTCTGATAATAAAATATTAGAAACTGAAGATTTTAAGGTTGCTGCAGTTAGTATATTAATTGAAAAAAATAACCCTGATTTTCCAATTTATATGATAAAAAGGGCAGATGAAGGTAGGCATGCATTAGAATGGGCTTTCCCTGGAGGAAAAACTGAAAAAACTGATAAATATTTAAGTGATACTGCTAGTCGTGAAACTAATGAAGAAATTGGAGTTGAATTAAATGATTTTACTTTATGGGGAGAATTAGATCCTGTTACAACATTAGGTACGGGATGGATAATTCAGCCATATGTAGGTGAAATCAACAAAAATTCTATTATGAAAATAAATAAAAATGAAGTTGAAGAGGTAGCTAAAATACCACTTTTTAAATTAATTGAAAATAATAATAATAGATATGTCTCTTTTACTAGAGATGGTAAAAGAATTGATTCTGAAGCATATGCTTATGAAGATAAATTAATTTGGGGTGCATCAGCTCGAATGATAGCTCAATTATCAAATATATTAACAAATTAGGTTTAACATGGAAAACAATTCAAAATTTACTCATGACAAAATTGTAAGACTATTAAAAGCTTATCCAGAAAATGTCTCTAAAGCTTATATTAAATCAAGAGAAATTTTATCAACAAAACTTCCTGAAGAAATCCTACATCAATGGGAAAATATTGGTTTAAATATTGCTAAAGAATCTCCAAGATCTTGGGAATCTTCACTTGCATACTTTGAAGTTTCTGTAAAAATTCAACAATATTTACCATCTGGACAATTTTTAGGTTGGTCAAATGCAGGATATAATTTGACCAAAGAAAGTATAAATATCGCTGAAAGTTTTCTTAAGTCTAGTCCTCAAACTATGATTAGACTAAGACCAAGATATATAGATGATTGGGTAACTAGGGTTAAAAAAATTTATAAAGGAACTTGGAAATCTACCAACTTAACTTGTAAATTATTTGAATCTACTCCTATGATTTTAGAAACTTTATCATTTGATCAATATAGTAAATTATTAGATTTTATTGAACTTTTATCTAATAGATCTTATGACGTTGCTTCAAAAGTAATAGATACTTCTATTAATATTTATCGGATGGATTTTTTAGAAGTTGATGATCTTATTCACCTCTCTATTTTAATAACCGAAATAGAATGGAGAGATATAGATCCTACTTATGAAATAATTCAAAATCAAATCACTAAACTTCCAAACGCAAATATAAAAATGATATTTGATATGTCTAGAAGATTATATGGAACTTCAGATATCAAAATCTCAGAATTTTTTAGTCTTATTGTTAATACTATTAATCTTGTTCCTAAAAATGATCGTGATCAAATATTACATATGATTCAGCATATAGTCAGTAATGTTCCATATTCAACAATTGACTTTCTAAACAATATACCTCGCTTATTAGATAATCTTGATTTAGACCAATTAGATCAATGGAAATCTCAAGGAATAAGATTAGCAATTGATCAAGATACAAATACATCTTCAGCATCTCAATTTTTTAAATTACAATCAAAAGAATCTAATGATCTAATTGATAAAATTTCATCAAGTGTTGAATTGTCAAGAATAAAAGATTTAATGAAATTATTTTGTACTGCATTATGTGATGTTGATGTAACTATTTCTGAAACATCTAAAAATGTAGAAAAAAATATTGGGTGGACTGATACTGACTTACCAACAACTGATGGAAAAACAATTTATTTACCCAGTGTTATCAAACAATATTCTACTAAAGAAGAAAATTTTAGTTACTATAAAATTATTTCAGCAAGACAAGCTGCTTATTCAGAATTTGGTACATTTAAATATGATCCTAAAATTGAGCCAATTAACCCGAAATCTAAGAAATTGTATATAAAACTCTTAAAAGAAGTAAATGCACTTGGAGATGAACATGCAACAAGAATTGCAAAAGTAATAAGAGGTGCGTTTCCATTTAAAGCTGACCCTGAATTAGCTCATGAGTTATTTAATAAAGTTGAAGCATTACGTATAGATGAACTTATTTTAAATAAATACCCAGGTTTAAGAAATGATTTTAAAAAAATAAGATTAGAATCATTAAATGCTAGAACAAGTGATAGAGAAAAAAGAAGAGAAATTTTTATTGAAGAATTAGTTAAATTTACCCTAGGTAAAAGATCAAATTTTTTAATTCCAAAAGGAACTAAGACAATTTTTACCAAAGTTACAAATTATCTTAGAACTCTTATTAATTTTGAAAGAGATATTAAATCAGTTGAAGATTCAATGTTCGTAACATGGAGATTATTTGCTGAAATTAAAAAAAATATTAAAAATAATATAGAATCTGATCCATTAGAAGAACTCGAAGCTTTACCTGATTTAGATGATGGTGACGATGGTGATGAATATCAAGATCCTGAAAAAATAGATGATATGATGAATTATTTTAGTGATATGTATGGAAACGAGACAAATGGTGAAGAAGGAGAAGAAAATGAAGAAGGTGGAGATCAAGAAAAAATAAATCCTTCAGATGAAAATTATACTCCATCTGACCCAATAGAATACCAGGGAGATTTTAAACCTGAACTAGGGCAACTTCTAACAGAAATGCTATCTGCTAGTGGAGATGAAATGCAAGGTGAAGGAGAAGAAATCCAAGCATTAACACAAGAACAAATTGAAGAACTAGTTCAAAACTCACAAGACCTTGAAACTAAAGAATCTGATGAATCTAAAGATTTAGATGCAAGTGAAAATCAAGAACTTTTAGAAAATCTTATGAAAGAGTTAAAAAATAGAGATATGGATAATTCTGCATTCTCTGGAGGTGAACCAACCCACGTTGACGAAGAAGGTGGACAATTAGAAGCTAAAGAACCAGACACTTATACATACCCTGAATGGGATTTTAGAGATGCTGAATATAAACCTAATTGGTGCCTTTTACACGAAAAAACACTACCGGATGGTGAAGGTAACTTTTATAGAGAAACTCTAAATCAAAATGCATCTTTAGTATCTCAGATAAAAAAACAATTTGAATTATTTGTACCTGAGCAATATAGAAAACAAAAAAGGTTAGAAGATGGAGAAGAAGCAGATTTAGATGCGGGAATTGAAGCACTTATAGACTTAAGATCTGGAATAACTCCAGATGAAAAAATATATTGGCGGAGAAATAAAACTGAACGGTCAGTAGCAGTGGCATTATTAATTGATATGTCTGCTTCCACAGCTGAAGCTATTGATGATAATACTAAATCTAATAACGATGATTGGGGAGCACCTGATGATCCAGTAGAATATATGATATGGTTACGCTCTAGGAGAGCAGAGGGTCTTAAGAGATCTTACAAAAGAATTGTTGATGTTGAAAAAGAAGGAATTGTTTTAATGGTCAACTCTTTAGAAACTTTGGGAGATGATTATGGAATTTATGGTTTTTCTGGTTATGGAAGAGAAAATGTAGAATTTTATACTATAAAAGATCTTGATGAAAAATTTTCTGATTCTATATCAGGAAGAATAGATAGAGTAGCACCTTTGCATGCTACTAGAATGGGTCCTGCTATAAGACATACAGTACATAAATTATCTAAACATGAAGCTAGATCTAGGTTTCTCTTTTTAATAACAGATGGAAGACCTCAAGATAGAGGTTACTCTAGAGAAGGTGTTGAAAAAGAATACGCTGTATATGATACAAGACAGGCACTGATTGAAGCAAAACAACAAGGCATAACACCTTTCTGTCTTACTGTTGATAAGTCAGGGCATGACTATCTGAAAACTATGATGGATGATTTTTCTTACGAAGTTTTATCTGATATCTCTATGCTTCCTGCAAGACTGCCAGAGCTTTATAAAAATTTAACTACTTAGTTAAATATTGAGAGGATTTTTTCTGTCCATAATTTATTTATAAGTATGACATCTTTTGTTTCTTTTGCTACTGCATAATATCCAGAATTATCATCACTAAGTGACCCAATGCTTATTGAAGTGTTATAAATTAAATTTGTACCAAACTCATCTTTTTTTAAAGTTTTAATATCTATATAAGGTGCGTCTAATCCTAAGCCATATTTTTGATAATCTTCATAAAACATTAAATTTAATTTTACTACTTTTAAAACATCTATATTAGAAAAATCATTTAAGAAATTAGAAATCATATTAATATCTGCATTTATACTTCCTTCGCAGGGTGTAGTTATAATTGGTAAATCACATTCATTCCATATTCCATTTGATTTTGAATAGCCTTTATATATTTCACCTTTATTCATAACAACAATTTCTAGTGCTTCTTCAGGCGAAAAGTTATACATCCACTGTGGATAAGGTGGGTCTTGAACTAACCTTGCAATAACTCCCTTCCATGTTGCATCCAACATCACTAGTTTTTCTACTCCTTCCAAGTAAGCATAATTATTTGCTTTATCAGGAGTTTCATTTCCTATATACAAGATCCTTACATCTCCATTTTTTAAATATAATGAAATTTCTGTTTGTGGATTTTCTAAACCATAATTTGCTTTATTATCAATATTTTCAGAAATAGTTCTATATAACTTTGGACCTGCTAAAAGATCAATAATCCCTCCCCATCTATAACTGTCTGCAGGAATACCCTTTAATTCATCGAAATACCAAATATTATCTTCAACATGCCAACTAATATTTTTTAAATCATGAGTAATAGATATATTAGTTATATCTTTTGAAGAAATTCTATAAAAGTAAGAACTTTCTTGATCTTCGTTTTCTTTTCCAATATCAGATTTATAAATTAGAACACCAAAAATAGAGACCCAAGATAAAATTACTATTAAGATTAAAGAGATTCTTAAATTCATTTTATCTTCTTCTCCACCAACTTATCAAACCAGCTATACCTATTAGAGATGGCATTAATAGCCAACCACTCCATCTAATGAAATCTCTTTCACTAGAAGTTAAAACTAGCTCTCTAAATGATTGAGTCTTAGGTCTAATAGTTATAAGTTCATAATCTTTAGCAAGCCAATTAATGCTATTTATTAGTAAGTCACTATTTTTGGCAGACCCACTATATTTATTTGAGGCAAAATCTGTATCTCCAATAACTACTAATGAAGTTTGAGCTAAACTTCCATCTTCATTTTCTATTGGAAATTTTCCTAGTTCAGAAATAGATTCTACAGCTAATATAGTTGGAAATGGTCCTAGAATATCATTGTTTGGATCATAGCTTTCGTCTTCTAAATTAGAAGTTTTTTGAGCCCAACTTTCTAGTGTTGTAAAAGCTAGAGGGATATGAGTTAGAAATGGCTGTCCATTATCTGTTTGTGGTACGGTATCAGGACTTATTGTTGATCCTAAAAATGCTGATCCTGGTAAATAAATGACATCAAAATCTTTAGTTATTTCATGTAATGGTAATTGGCCATTTGTTTTTTTTAATTGTAAATAATTTAGTTTTGGTGCTACAAAACTAGCCATATCAAAAACAGTTCCTTCTCCAACAGCTACACCATATTTATACAAAAATGTTTTTATACCGTCAGGAGTAGCTTCTGGTTCAATTGTCACCAATAAGGTTCCACCTTTCCACATATATTCAGAAACTATAGCTGATTCTTGAAGAGAAAAATTTGATTGAGCTCCAGCTATAACTAGAACTGCAGGAATATTATTTTCTGATATTAAAAGACCTAATTCTTGTGTAGTAGCAGATAAAACTTTATAGTTTTGAGCTAACAAATCAGAATAAACTAATCCCATACCCAAAGAATTACCATCGAAATCAGTAATATCTCTTTCCCCATGACCTGTAAGGAATATGACTTGTTTTTGCTTGATTTGATTAACAATAAGAAGTCCCGTAATAATATCTTGTTCTGTAAAAACTGAATTTGAAATACGACTATCATTACCAGGAATAATTTGTGTTCTTCTCGAATCTACAGCCTCTACAACAATAGATGGAAATATATTGACTCCATATTTGGCAGGAGAATTAGGATCTAGTTCAGGATCAACTTTTTCATATTCAAAATTGACTATTTTAGATCTTCTTTTAAACTCTAATAATAAATCTTCTGTTGAACGCCAATGAGCAGCTTTTTCAGGAGTATTTGTTGCCATAAAAACAGTAACTTTTACATCTTCATTAAGGTTACCTATAACCTTTATTGCTTGGTCTTCTAAAATAAATTGTTTTGTTGCAGTAGTATCAATTCTTATCCAATTTGGAGAATCTGGCCTACCAGATATCCAAAATAAAAGAGAATTAACTAAAATAATAAGAGCTAAAGATGTAAGAAAAATTATAGAAGTATTAATTCCATACTTTCCTCTTCTTCCAAATATAAATATAAAAATATTATTAAAAGATAAAGCTGCTATCAACCCCATAAATATGAATCCTGCAAGCATAATCCAAAGACCTATAGTAGATAAGTCTCTAAAAAATATCCAAACTAAAAATCCTAATATTATTGAAAAAATTGAAGATAACAATAATCCTTGTCTCAGTGAAGATATATTTTGTTTAATATCAAGAATTGATTTTGAAAAATTAAATCTTGTTGACTCTATTGAAGGTCTTTTATTTTTATTGATACTCATTTATCTCCACCTTCTAGATTCAAGAATTAAAATCGTTAGTATTAAAAAAATAATTGTAATCGAAAGATAAAAAATAACATCAACTAGTGAAAAAATACCTCTTGAAAAATCTGCAAAATGTCCACTTTCTGCTACTCCAAGTGATCCTAAATCAAATACTGAAAATGAAGCTCCTAGCTGTAAAAAACTTAAAATTTCACTACCAATTCCTGAAACTCTAGTTGAAATAAAATCAATTATAGTTAAACTTGTTAAAATTCCAGAACCAACAACAAGTCCAACAATTTGGTTTGGAGATAATGCAGATGCAAATAATCCAATAGCTAGCGTTGCTGAAGAATATAAAATAAGACCAAATATTCCATTAAATAGAGGACCTGAATCAGGATCTCCAAATAAATAAAGCAAAATTACAAAGTAAAGTGAGAAAAATATCATAACACTAACAGTAACCAATGAAGCTAAAAACTTACCTATAACTACCTCCGCTTCTTTAACTGGAGATGTTAATAACAATTCTAACGTACCTAGTTTTTGCTCTTCAGCAATTAGACGCATAGTAATAGCAGGGGACATGAAAATCATAAAAAATGTGGCTCCTGCCAAATAACCTCTAATAGTTGCTTCAGAAAAAGCATCTGATACAGAAGCAACAAAGAAAAAACCAGTTATAGCTAAATATGATGCTGCTACTATATATGCCATTGGAGAAGCAAAGTAAGTTTTTAATTCTTTAGATAAAATTATAAAAATATTTTTCATTTTACTTATCTTGTGTTAATTGAATAAAGATTTCTTCTAATGTCATTGGTAAAGGAGTAAGGTTTTTTAAGCCCCATCCACTATCTACTATTAATTTTGCTATTTTTTCAGGTGAATTCTTGTTTGTTTTAGAATTTACCACTAAAGGAATAAAGTTATTTTTGCTAGCGTTATCGATTTGTTCTGCTCTTGTGTCTGTTCTAACATCTATTACTGATTCAATTGTTCTGATTTTAGATATTAAATCCTTTATATCAACACCTGAGACTCCTAATTCTATTCTTTCAGTACCAGACAATCTACTTGAAAGATTTGTTGGCTTATCATCTGCAACTATTCTGCCATCAGATATAACCAAAACTCTAGGACAAATTGCAGAAACTTCTGGTAGTATATGAGATGAAATTAGTAGAGTATGATCTTCTCCTAATTCACTAATTAATTGTCTTGTTTCTACAACTTGTATTGGATCAATTCCTATAGTAGGCTCATCCATTATCAAAACATCTGGTTCATGTAAAATTGCTTGTGCTATTCCGGTTCTTTGTCTATAACCTTTAGATAATTTTCCAATATGGGTATTCCTATAATCACCTAATCTTACATGATCAATAACTTTGTCAATTCTTTCATTTATCCATTTTGAATTCATACCTCTTATTTTTCCCATAAAACTAAGATAATCAGTTACAGTCATATCTAAATATAATGGAACAGTTTCTGGTAAATAGCCAATATGTCTTCTAGCTTCTAGTGAGTATTTAACTGAATCATAACCGCTTACTGTGATATTTCCTGAAGTAGGTGGTAAATAGCCAGTTATAGTTCTCATAGTAGTAGTTTTTCCTGCTCCATTTGGCCCTAGAAACCCTACGATTTCTCCTTTTAAAACTTCAAAAGAGACATCAATTACTGCCGGGTATGGCCCATAATTTTTATAGAAATGTTCTACTCTAATCAAAAATTATCTTTCTACTTATACACTTATATAGCTATTTTTTATCTATATAAGTGTATCGAAAATTGTCATTGAACACCCTAATTTTCGAATGTAATTTATAATAATTATTATGAGTTTAGAATTAAATGATATTTATGTTGATAATGCAGCAACTACACCTGTCTCAAAAGTAGTTCTGGAAGAGATGTTGCCTTTTTTTACTGAAATTTATGGTAATCCTTCGGGTTTGTATATGCTTAGTCAAGAATCTAAAGCAGCAATAGAATTTGCAAGAGACAAAGTTTCAAAAGCAATAAATTCAAAATCATCTGAAATTATATTTACCTCTGGAGGAACTGAATCCAATAATTTAGCAATAAAAGGTTTTTGTAACAATAAAATTGAAAACAATCAAGATGAAATTATAATTTCATCTATTGAGCATCATGCAATAATTCATCCTGCAGAGCAAATGACTCAAATTGGCTATAAACTAAACTATTGTCCTGTTGATTCTAAAGGGATTATTAATTTTAATACTTTTAAAAATCTTATAAATAATAAAACTAAATTTATTTCTATTATTTATGCAAATAATGAAATTGGATCTGTTCAAAAAATTAAAGATTTAGTTGATTTTACTAGAAAAAAAGAAAAAGAGTTTGGCACCAAGATACTTTTTCATACTGATGCAGTACAAGCTATTGGAAAAATCAAAGTTGATGTTATTGATTTAGGAGTTGATTTGCTTTCTATTTCTGGTCATAAATTTAATGCTCCTAAAGGAGTCGGTGCTCTTTTTGTAAAAGAAGATTTATATTTAGAGCCATTATTAGATGGTGGTGGTCAAGAAAGGCAAAACCGATCTGGAACAGAAAATGTTCCAAGTATTGTTGGATTAGGAAAAGCCATAGAAATTGCTGAAATAAATAGAAATAAATATTTCAATCATACTAACCTATTAAGATTAAAAATGATTGATTTACTAAATAAAAATTTACCAAAATCAATTATTCATAGTTCTCTTGAGGGCCTTCCTAATATATTAAATTTTTCAATCCCAAATATTCAAGGAGAACCAATACTAATTGCTCTAGATTTTAAAGGTATAATGGCTAGTAGTGGAAGCGCATGCTCTACTGCATCAATTGAACCTTCTCATGTTTTGATAGCAAAAAATGTTCAAGAAAATATCGCTTTAGGTTCAATTAGATTATCTTTTGCCTTAACTAATACACTTGAACAAGTAGAATATATAGCTCAAAGCTTATTAGAGATATACAAAGACTTAACAAAATAATTATGAATAATGTAGAACAAAATATTGATATTGATTATAAAAACTTTTCTGACTTTAAAGAAAAAATTGACATTGCTTTAAGTTTTATTTTAGAAAACATATATGAGTATGGACCTGATTTTCAAAATAAAAATAAGCGATATAGTATTTCTAATATAGAATCAAAAAATGATATAACAAGAATTTACATAAATTTCAACGTAGACGGATTCTCAAATTTGGGTCAAGAATATGTTGAACTTGATAATGAAAATAAAATTTTAACTAGAAGGATAATTAAATTTCCTAAGTTGAAAAAACCAGTAATATTAATTACTACTACAATTTTATCTGTATTATTAGCAATGTTTGTTATACCTTGGATTTTCTTAAATTCTGATAATGTAGATCCTTTGTATAAAACTGGCAAAGTTTTATGGCTAAGAAGTGAAAAGCCTATATATCAAGAGATTGTTAATTATCAAGGTCCAGAAGCTACAACGAATACTCTAACTACTTGGCAAATAGAAAATACAGATAAAAGTACATATGTTGGTATTATAAAATTGCAAATTATAAATGAAACTGCAAACACTATAACTATTAATATAGATGAAAATTGTGCTGAACTTTTAGCCTCTAATGGGGTAACATATTCTCCAGTAAATTCTATTTTAAGAGCCAAACCATCTGAAAATAAAAATAAGAATTTTGAAGTAAAAGATTTTGTACCCTTATGGGGTGATATAACTTTAGTTCAAGGAACTCAAGTATCAGGTTATATAATAATAGATCTTCCTAAAGACGTAACTATACGTAGACTTAGATGGATATCAAGTGATACTGTTACGATAAATTATTAATAATTTTCTATGAGTAAAATAAAAATTATTACAGATAAAATGTCTCCCGGTAGGAAGCAGTATCTAGAAATAAAAAATAAATATAATGATTGCTTACTCTTGTTTAGAATGGGTGATTTTTATGAAACTTTTGATGAAGATGCTAAAAAATTATCTTCTATTTTAAATATTGCTCTTACGGCAAGAGATGTAGGTGATAAAAACAAAGTGCCATTAGCAGGCATTCCTCACCATTCTCTAGATAATTATTTAAAAAAACTTGTAGATACTGGATTGAAGATTGCAATAGCTGAACAAATTTCTGATCCCAAAGAATCTAAAGGAATTGTTGATAGGGCAGTTACTAGGGTAATTACGCCTGGAACAGTGACTGATCCTAACCTTTTGAAATCTAATGAGAATAATTTTCTAGTGAGCTTGTATGAAGAAAAAAATATAGTAGATATTTGTGCTCTAGATATTTCTACTGGTAAATTTGAAACTTATTCGACTGATATTTACAATATACAAAATGAAATTGAAAGGTTAAATCCTAAAGAGATTTTATACGTTAAGAATAATGAGAATATAATCAATGAATATTTTGATTCGTATTTAACAAGAGAATATCAAGGAAGTATAAAAAGTACTCCATTAGCTAAAAGGTTAATAAATTCACACTTTGATGTTGAAGATATTAATCAAATAGGTCTAGAAAATAGGAAAACTTTATTAATGTCTTTAGGAATAATTTTGGATTTTATAGATTCTAATCAAAAAACTTTTTCAAAAAATATAAAAAAAATAAATAATATTGATCGTTCAAATGATTTAATTCTTGATTTTGTTACTTTAAGAGATTTAGAAATAACTAAGTCAATTTCGGGTAATGATCAAAATACACTGTTTTATTTTATGGATGAAACTAACACTGCTATGGGAGGTAGAGAGCTTAGAAATTGGCTTATAACACCAACTCAAGACCTATTAAAAATAAAATCTAGGCATAACCAAATTGAATGGATTAAAAGTAATAAAACCCAACTTTTAGAAACCGATGAAATTTTAAAAAAAATAAGTGATGTCGAAAGAATTATAAATAGAGTAGAAAATAAAACTAGCAATTATAGAGATATTATTTCTATTTACGAAAGTATTATTCAGTTACCACTAATAAAAAAAATCTTTAAGTCATCAAAATTTAAATTTGAATCAAATTCAGAAGACTTGAAAAAATTATCAAATTATTTAAACGATGCTTTAGATACAAATAAATTATCTGAAGTACAGACTCAACTTCCTATCAAAAAAGGATTTAATAATGAATTTGATGAATTGATTGATTTGAAGTTTCAATCAAATAATTCAATTTTAAAACTTGAAAGAAAAGAAAAAGAAGCTTCAGGGATAAATAATTTAAAAATAAGTTTTAATCGAGTTTTTGGTTATTATTTTGAAGTTACTAAATCTAATTTAGAATCTGTTCCAGATTATTTTATAAGAAGACAAACATTAGCTAATTCCGAAAGATTTTATACTGAAGAACTAAAAATTCTTGAAGAGAAAATTTTAAATGCAGACGAAAAAATATCATCCCTAGAAAACTTTATTTTTATTCAAATATGTGAAGAGATTTCTAAATATAAAAATGAAGTATTGCACATGAGTAATGATATTTCTTTAGTAGATACCTTATATTCTCTATATAAAGTCTCGAATCAAAATAATTGGATAAAACCAACTTTATTACAAAATAATACTTTTAATATAAAAGACGCGATTCACCCCGTTATTGATAAAACTTTGGGTTATGGTAAATTTGTTCCGAATGATTTAAAATTTTCTAATTCAACAAATACAGCTATTATTACTGGACCAAATATGTCGGGAAAATCTACATATTTAAGAACAATGGCAATTATAGTGATACTTGCTCAAATGGGTTCATTTGTTCCTGCTAGTAAATGTGAAATTGGATTGGTAGACAGGATTTTTACAAGAACAGGTCTTACTGATGATATACATGCAGGAAAATCGACCTTTTTAATCGAAATGGAAGAAACCTCAAGAATTTTAGATCAATCTACTAATAAATCATTTGCTGTTTTAGATGAGATAGGAAGAGGAACGAGTACTTATGACGGGTTATCAATAGCTTGGTCTATTTTAGAATACATAAATACTAAAGATGATAAGAAATTTAGAACATTATTTGCAACTCATTTTCATGAATTAACTAAGCTGCCTGAAACTTATTCAAATATTTTTAACCTTCAGGTTGCTGTGCATGAAGAAAATAATAGTATCAATTTCCTTCACAGGATAATTCAAGGTTCATCAGAAAGATCATATGGTATAAATGTTGCAGAAATTGCTGGCATACCCTTAGAAGTTTTATTAAGAGCAAAAATATTACTAGGAGACTTTGAGAAACCTCAAATAAAAGAAAATTCTTTCCAACCTCTATTATTTGAAGAAAATCTTTCAGAAATTACAAAACAAATTAGAGATATAAATTTAAATAGCATTACTCCAATAGATCTAATGAACTTAATAAGAAAAATCCAAAAAGAAATTTCAAAAAAAAGATAGATAAATTATCTAAGCTTATAACAGCCTCTATTAGAGGTTATTTGAATATTCAATCTCCTGAAAATAAGGGGATAGTAAATAGAATACTTAGAGAAATTAAAGATGATTTAGAATCTTTATAAAATAGCCATATAGAGATTTTTAATCACATAAATAAATTAAGAAAATATTAAAATTATTGAAAGTAATTTTTTTCATTAAAGCATTTCAGAAATTATCTTTGAGTATTTCTCGATAATATCATCATAAATAAGCTTACCTTTTTCTTTTGATGCATCAGAAGAAGTTCCTAAAGGATCAATCTTAATAGCTTCTTTATCAACCAAATCAGGAAACATATGTAAAGCCACAGATGTTTCATATTCATTTGCATGCCCTGGATAATTAGGGTCATTAATTACTTTCTTTATAAAGTTTGGGTCATGCATTTCCCAATAACTTGTGTATCTGATATCAATTTTAGAGTCCTTATTTAACAACTCTATATAATCAATATGACTTCTTACCTCTGATGTATCTACCTCGCTATGAAGCCCTTTCATTTCAAGATTTATATTTTGCATTGCTGTTCTCATAGGCTCAGTATTTCCACCATGGCCGTTTATAAAAAGAATCTTAGTTATACCACCTCTTATCATACTATTTACAACATCAGTTAATACTCCAATAAAAGTATTAACTCTAAGTGTCATCGTTCCTGGAAAAGCCATATGATGCTCAGCAATCCCTACATTTAATGGTCTGTAAAATATTGTATTTTCTGAAAATTTATTAGCTAATTCTTCAGCTATTTTAGTAGCAGAGTTTATATCCATACCTATAAATAAATGATTTAAATGCTGTTCTACAGAACCAGTTGGTATGATAGCCATAGGTTTATTTTTGTTAATAAAATCTCTAGCTTCGTTTCTATTGAAAAACTCTAAATTATGCATGGTTTTTTAACTTTCTTTACTTCTTATCACCCTACCGTATCTTCCTGGTAATTTCTTACCATTTTCTAATGCAATTTGTCCGTTTACTAAAACATATTTCATACCTGTAGAATATTGATGTGGATTAACATATGTAGCATTTTCTTTTATTTCTTCAGGTTTAAATATATTTATATCTGCAAAATAACCTTTTTTTAATTTTCCTCTATTTTTTAGACCTAACCTTGAAGCTGGTAAAGAAGTCATTCTATTGATAGCTTTTCCTAATGGAACTAGTTTTTTATTGACGACCATATTTTCTATAAACCTTGAGTTAGTACCATAACTTCTTGGATGAGGTTTACCAGAAGATAATGGGCCTTTCGTACGTAAAGAATTACCATCTGAAGCAACTGCAATTATGTCACAATTACCTATTTCATCTACATCTTTCTCTTCCATTGAATGTAGCACAAATGAACCTTCAGATATTTCATATAATCTCATAGCAGCTTCTTCTGGATTACACCCAAATTTTTCAGAAATTTCAGAAAGATTCATACCTTCTAGTGATTTATCATTAGAAAATTCTGCTAATACACACCCAGAAGAACCATGAAACCGATTTATATAATTTATAGTTTCAGATTTGATTTTTTCTCTTATGTTTTTATCTTTTAATCTTTCAAGAGTTTTTTCTCGTCCTCCTTCAAGACTCCATCTTGGAAAAAAACTTCCACTAGTAGGAGTACTTGACCATTCATATGGATATTGATCTCCTGCTACATCAATTCCTTCTTCTCTTGCTCTATACATACCTTCAATCAATTCACCACCTCTACCCCAAAATTTAGGTCCAACAGATTTAACATGACTTATCTGAATCTTACACCCAGTTCTTCTGCCTATTTCTATTGCTTCAGCATGTGCGGGGAATAGGCCAGAAGCGTCATCACTTTCTGATCTTATATGACTTGAATACAAAAGGTCATTTTCTGCAACAACTTTTGTTATTTCAACTATTTCTTCCGTATGAGAATAGGATCCTGGAGCGTACCAAAGCCCTGTGGAAAATCCTAATATACCTTGTGCTATTGAATCTCTAACAATATTTTTCATTTTTTCAATATGATTAGGAGTCGCTGAAATCGCTTCCATTCCCATAACATAAGATCTTAAAACACCATGTCCTAATTGTGCAGCAATATTGACAGTGGGTTTATTAGATTCAATAACATTTAACCATCCATTGAAATTATTCCAATTTATATCTATTTTTTTATCATATTTTGAAAGACGATCCGACAAAGTTTGCTTTGAAAATGAATTTAGTGGTGCACAGAAACTCATGCCACAATTACCTACAAGTTCAAAAGTTACGCCTTGAGTTAATTTACTGTCTGCTTCTGGGTCAACTAAAAAAGAAATGTCGCTATGTGTATGAAGATCAATAAATCCTGGAGTAACAATATAACCATCAGCATCAATACTTTTTTTGTGTTCAGGAATACTAGAACCAATAAATTCTATTTTATCCTTTTTTATTCCAATATTGAGTTTTTCTGATGTGTCAGAACTTCCTGAAAAAATTTCCCCATTTTTTATCAAAAGATCTAAAATATCATTTACTCCACAAATCTATGGATTGTATTTCATCAGAAAATATTATATTTCCGTTATAAATTTTACTTATTTTTTCTTTAGCTGTAATCTTATTATTTTCTTGGCTGATATTTGGCCCCATGTGTACAAGGACAAGGTTTTTAACTCCTGCATCTTGTGCCATTTGAGCAGCACCTTCGGTGCCACATTGACCAAAAAACTCTCCATTTTGATTCATTGCTTCTTGATCATCCCAACACATACAAATTAAATAATCTGCATTTTTTGAAAGATCAACAACTGATTTACAGGGTTGAGTATCTCCCGTAAAAACAATAGACTTATTTTTTGAAGTTTCTAATCTATATGCAAGAGAATCTAAATATGGTTGAACGTGCTCAGCTACATCAGATACAACTTCCCATTTTTTAGAAACCTTTACTGTTCCAGGCTTAATATCTCTCGCATTAGCTTTTGGAGGCGTTCTTGGTAATATTCCTCCTCTATTTTGATATACTTTTTGACTTAGTGGATGATTAATTCTTGCCTTCCAGTCATGTGAAAAAGCTCCATCATTCCCATAAATTTCTTCAGTAAGCTTTTCAGTAAGTTTAGGGCCAAAAACATTTAATGTATTTTCTTTTCCTATACTTTGATCCCATCTACAAAGAAGAAAACATGGGTAGTCTATATCATGATCGAAATGGTGGTGCGTAAAAAATAAGTGATCAATTTCTGTAGGCCATAATCCACTCTTTACTAATTTGTGGGTAGCAGCAGGACCACAATCAAACATAACTTTTTCGCCATCAATATCCAATACGTAAGCAGATCCAAATCTGGATTCTGTTGGAGTTGGAGTCCCAGCACCAAGTATATATAATTTATCCATTACTACCCACCAATATGTTTTTTTTAAATACTCAAAAATAATGGTCCAAATATTATTGAAACTATAGCCATAAGTTTCATTAATATATTAATAGCTGGGCCTGAAGTATCTTTGAAAGGATCTCCTACTGTGTCTCCAGTAACGGCAGCAGCATGTGCATCTGAACCTTTACCTCCATGATTACCTAATTCTATATATTTTTTAGCATTGTCCCATGCGCCTCCAGAATTAGCCATAAAAATTGCTAATAAAAATCCAGTAACGATTGATCCTGCTAAAAGACCTCCTAGAGCTTCTGGTCCTAAGAAAGGAACCAATCCTACTACAATAGGGGCAATAACAGCAAGTAATCCTGGTATTATCATAGCTTTAAGTGAACCTGTAGTAGAAATTTCAACAGCTCTAGCTGCATCTGGTTTTACTCCTTCTTTTCCTTCTTTCAATCCAGGAATTTCTTTAAATTGTCTTCTAACTTCATCTATCATTGCTGAAGCAGCAGTACCTACAGCTTGCATTGTTAAACCAGCAAACACAAATGGTAATAAACCACCAATAATTGTACCAACCAAAACTTTTGGATCCATAAGGTTAAGTGAAGTGATTCCTGCAACAGTTCCATAAGTTGCCATAAGAGCTAATGCGGTTAAAACAGCTGACCCAATTGCAAATCCTTTTCCGGTTGCAGCAGTAGTATTTCCTAATGCATCCAATGCATCAGTTCGTTCTCGAACTTTAGGATCTAAGCCAGCTTGCTCTGCAATTCCACCTGCATTATCTGCTACAGGGCCGTATGCATCTGTAGCAAGTGTTATACCCAATGTAGATAACATTCCTACAGCGGCTAGTCCTATTCCATACAATCCAAGTATCGGAGTGTCTTGTCCGCCAGCTAAAACGAAAGCCAGCATAATACCAGCAATAATAGCTATAGTTGGAATAATAGTTGAGTATAGACCTACTGCTATACCTGCAATAATTGTTGAAGGATGCCCTGTTTCAGATTGTGATGCAATCCATTTTACAGGTGCATACTCATAAGAAGTAAAGTACTCTGTTGCAGTACCAATTACGATTCCTACTACTATACCAACTACAATCACCCAAAATAAATTGAAGTCAATTTCATTTATATAAATATAAGCTCCACTTCCAATAAGCGTTAGTATTGCTGCTCCAAAAATTCCATATCTTAAGGTCCATAGCAAATCGCTCATTGTAGCTCCATCTTTAGTTCTAATTAAAAATGTTCCTAATATAGAAGCAACTATTCCAATGCTTGCTATTATAAGAGGCAAAATAACTAAATCGCTTGTAATGCTTTGAGTAGCTGCAAATCCTAAAGCAATAGTAGCTATTATAGAGCCGGCATAAGATTCAAAAAGGTCAGCACCCATTCCTGCTACATCACCTACGTTATCACCTACATTATCTGCAATTACAGCTGGGTTTCTTGGATCATCTTCTGGGAGACCAGCTTCAACTTTTCCTACAAGATCAGCTCCTACATCTGCTGCCTTTGTAAAAATGCCGCCGCCGACTCGTGCGAATAAAGCTATACTACTAGCTCCAAAAGCAAAACCTGCAATGGCTGTCGGGCTTTCAAATAAATAATATAAAACTGAAACACCAATTAATCCAATTCCAACTACTGTGAATCCCATCACTGCTCCAGTAGAAAATGCAATACTTAATGCTTTATTTAAACTTGACTGAGCAGCATTAGCCGTTCGTGTATTTCCTCTTACAGCTGTAGACATTCCTATGAATCCTGCAAGGGCAGAACCTATGGCACCAATTAAGTAAGAAATAGACATTTCTATGTTTCCTGGGCTACTACCTATAATTCCAAATACATCAAGGTCAATAAATAAAATAAGAATTACAAATACAATTAATACAAATCCTGAAAGAATTGTATATTCCTTTTTTAGGAATTCCATAGCTCCTTCTTTAATAAGATCACCAATGCCATTAATAGCATCATTTTCAACCTTATTTCTTTGTACTCTTAGAAATAATAAACCAGCAGATATTAGTGCTACAACTCCAGCTAAAACAGCAAACAGAACTTGGGACATGAATTTCCTCCATATTTCAAAAAAATTTATACTTTCCTAATTTATAATATCTATATTAATTATTAAAGTATTTTGACAGAGATTTAGTAGTTTTTTCGGGATCTTTGGCTAAAGTTATTGCTGTTGCGATGCAAACAGCATCAACTCCTGTTTCTATTGTACTTTCAATATTTTGTTGATTTATACCTCCTATAGCAACAATAGGTTTTGTGCATATTTTTTTTGCATCAACAAGTAATTGTAAACTAGCTGGTCTTGTATCATTTTTTGTAGAAGTAGGGAATATACTACCAATTGCTATATATCCAGCGTCATTAGTTTCAGATTCTTGTACTTCAGAAATAAGTGCATTTGAAGTTCCGATAATTAACTTTCTATTTGTAATTCCATTTACAGCATTAGGGTATATATCATTTTGACCTAAATGAACTCCATCAGCTTGTGTAAGACATGCTACATCTACTCTGTCGTTAATTATAGAAATTGCATTATATTCATTGCATAGTCTTACTATTTCATTTGCCCAATTAATTGTTTTTTTTATTGAATAAGTTTTATTTCTTAGTTGAACAACCCTAGCTCCACCGTCTAAAACTTTCTTTGTCATATCTATAGGATCGTCAGTATTAATAAATTCTGGGTCAATAATTACATATATTCCTTCTATTTTTTTCATAAATTCTTTCTGATAATACTTTTTATTGGTTCAAAAGATTTTCTATGCGATTTGGTTATTCCTAATTCTTTTATAGCTTCCATATGGACTTTTGTTCCATAACCTTTGTTATTATCAAAAAAATATCCAGGAAATTTTTTTGATAATTTTGTAACCATAAAGTCATCTCTAGCTACTTTTGCAATAATAGATGCTGCTGCAATTGATTTTGAAGCTTGGTCTCCTCTGATAATATTTTTTTGTGGTATTTTAATATCTAATTTTAAGCTGTCAATTAATAGAAAATCAGGAGTAATATCTAAATTTTCTATTGCTCTTATCATTGAAGTTTTTACAGCAATTTGGATTCCAAAATCGTCAATTTCATCATTAGTACAAATTCCAATAGCTGTAGAAATAGATATATCTTTAATAAATTGAACTAAAGATTCTCTAGAGTTTTGTGAAAGTTTTTTGGAATCATTTATTTTTTTAAATAACGGATCTTCAAGATTTTGTTTTTTTTTTAATACTACTGCTCCTGAATAAACAGGTCCAGCAAGACACCCTCTACCTACTTCATCAATTCCACAAATATTATTGTATTTAGAATCCCAAATTTCATTTTCGAAATTTAAATTAGACATTTGTCTTTTCTTTAATTGAGATAGAATTCTTGATTATTCCACCTCCAAGAACAGAGGAATCTTGATAGATTACTACAGGTTGTCCTGGTGTAATAGCTCTTACTGGAGAATCAAATATTACAGAAATTAAATTTTTATCCAAAATTTTCAATGTTGCTTCTTGTTCTATAGCGTTATATCTTATTTTTGCTTTAATTTTTATATTATCTTCAGGTGTATAACCATCAGCCCAATTGACTTGGTCTGCAATTAGTTCTTTTTCAAATAAACTCTCATTTTCTGAAATAACCACATCTCCATTTTCATTATTTATACTTTTAACGTAAACTTTTTTATTTAATCCTCCGAGTTCAATCCCTTTTCTCTGACCTATTGTAAAATTATGAATTCCTTCATGCTCTTTAATTTTATTACCTTGTTCATCATATAAAAAACCTTTAATAGGTTTAATTTTACCTTTAAGAAAATCTCTATAGTTGCCTTTTGGAATAAAACAAATATCCTGAGAATCAGGCTTATCTGCATGTGACAATTCATATTTTTTTGCTATTTCTCTTATATCGTCTTTTGAATAATTTCCTACTGGAAATAATAATCTTTTTAATTTTTCTTGCTGCAATGTAAATAAAACATATGATTGATCTTTATTGTCATCTTTAGCTTTCTCAACATTATATTTTCCATTATTTTGACTGATTTTTGCATGATGACCTGTTGCAATATATTCGGCTCCAAGCTCATCAGCTTTTTTAAACAATGAATCAAATTTTAAGCTGTGGTTACAAGATAAACATGGATGTGGTGTTCTACCTTTTTGATATTCATTTACAAATTTATTCATGACTTTATTTTTAAACTCATCAACCATATTTGTATAATAGTGCCTTGCTCCAATCACACTACAAGTTTTTCTTGCATCATTGACATCATCTAAGGAACAACATGATTTATTCAATACATTAGAATTCTTAAATGGATTATCAAATAGTCTCATTGTTACCCCTATTACTTCATATCCTTGTTCATGAAGTAATATAGCAGCTACAGAGGAATCAACTCCTCCACTCATTGCTACTAAAACTCTTTTTTTGTTATTTTCCATAATAATTACTTATATTTTGATTAAAAAAACTTAAAATTAAACTAAACTAATTAAACACAACAAAGAAATTATATCAAAGGATTTTATTATAAACACGAAAGACTTTTCAAAAGTAATCATAGATACAGCAAAAATAATGAGTGACAACCTGCTTTCTAATGTTGTTGTTTTAGATGTTTCTAGTCAGTCTTCATACTTTGATCATTTCATTATAGGTACAGGTATGACTAGTCAACATTTACAATCTTCTGGTAATACTATCACTAAATATCTAAAAACATTAAACTTTAAAATAAACCATAAAGAAGGCTTGTCTAATAGTGGATGGGTTTTATTAGATTATTCAGGAATTGTAATACATTTATTCTTAGAAGATCAAAGAAATAACTATGACTTAGAAGGTCTTTGGTCAAATTCTTCTGAAATTCTTAGAATTTTATAATGCAAAAATAAAATTTACATGAGGCTGATTTTCTTGTCCAGGATTTTCAAAATACCCTGGATGCTTGTTACAAAAAGAATAATAGTTTTAGACTATAAATTTGTTTATAATTCCATTACCCAAGAGTCAGTGGATTTATTATAATCAATTATTTCATTTTTTGAAAAGAATATTTTAAGTTCTCTATTTGCGTCTTCTACAGTTGCTGAGCCATGAATCAAATTTCTAGATATTTCTAATCCAAAATCTCCTCTAATTGTTCCAGGAGCTGATTCTAAAGGGTTTGTTTTACCAATCAAACTTCTTGATTTTTCAACAGCATTTGCTCCAGATAATGCAATTGCAATTATAGGAGCTGAACATATGTAACTTACTAAATCCCCAAAAAAAGGTTTACCTACATGTTCAGCGTAGTGTTCTTTAGCTAATTTCTCCTCTACATGTAGAAGCTTTATAGCGCTTAATTTTAGTCCAGATTTTTCTAATCTAGTTAAAATTTCTCCTGATAAAGATCTCTGAAGTCCATCTGGTTTTATTAATATTAATGTTTTTTCCAATTTATTCTCCTTTTATTTCAAATTTTTTATATGGTTCTTTTGGTTTACTTATCGAAGGTTTTTTTGCATAAATAGGCACTATATCTTCAGGTAAGTCAAATCCGTTTTTTTCTATCAATAAGTTTGATGCCTTAATGATATTTTCATATGGCCTTGGGTTTTTATCATTTAAATCAGGAATTTCTCCACAAATATTTTTTTCATTATAAATATTTATGTTTTCTGTACCCAATTCAGTTGGATTTATTTCTCCATTCGTGAATTTTGCCCAACTTATAATATTTTTTCCACATTTTATTATAGAAGTTATATCTTTCTTTGATTCAATATAATTGATTGCTTGAACTAAATGAGTTGGTAATCCTATAACTTTGATGTTTTTTGATAAAACTATAGCTAATGCAAATGAAATACCTATCCTTATAGAGTTGAAGCCACCTGGACCTAGCAAAATTCCTATGTAATATATTTCATTAATTCTATTTGATATTTCACTAAAATTTTCATATAATTCTTCGCTGTGATTATTTTCACTTCTCCAAAACTTTGAATAAACAATTTCATTATTAATATTTAAAATCAACGAAGAATTTTTTGATGATGTGTCAATTAATAAATGATTCATTTTAATTTATTGATAAATGTTTTAGATTTAATACCAGTAGAATATAACATAAATTTTCTTTCATTTTCTATTTCTGTGAAATGAATTTTTATAATTATTACATCCATAGGTAAGTTATGACTAATTTTTTCTGGCCATTCTATTATGACGGTACTGATATCATAGTATTCTTCAATTCCTATTTCATCAGCTTCTGAATCTAAGTCTATTCTGTAAAAATCACAATGAGTAATATTAGTTTTGTCGATATAGTTATTTATTAAAACAAATGTTGGACTTCTAACAAAACTATTATTTCCTGATCCTTCTACTATATATCTTACTAATTCTGTTTTACCTGCTCCTAAATCACCAGATAATAATAATATATCTCCATCTGAAATATATTTACCAATATTTATTCCTAATTTTTTAGTATCTTTTAATGATTTTGAATGTATAGTCTTTTCTAAATCTTCTAATCTATTTTCAATATGTTGAAAACTATTTTTTTTATTCAAAATGATCAAAACCTTCAGATTCTATATTAGTCTTTTTATTATTCTTTATAAATACTAAGTTTATTTTTTTTTCTTTAGTAACTTTTCCTATAATATTGATTTTCATTTGGCTATTTAAAGCTTTAATTTTATTTTCTTCACCAATAAGTATAAGTTCATAATCTTCTCCAGATGAAGCAATTGTTGAATAAAAATTATCTTTATAAATTTTTCTTAATGCTTCATTTGAAGATAATTTTTCTAATTGTACTTCAATTTCTACATTTGATGCATTGCAAATTCTAAGTAAATCCTTACTTATTCCATCTGATAAATCCATACCACAATTTATACCCAATTCAACTGCTATTTTTGATTCTGAAAATTTAGGTTTTGGATACAGAAATTTTGTTTTTTGTTTGTTATAACCTGGAATTTCATTTTCAATTATATAATGTCCAGCTGCAGCATCTCCTATAGATCCAGTGACAGCTATAATGTCATTTTTTTTAGCATTAGATCTTAATAATAAGTTATTACTTTTATAAGGAGTGCCAATTGCTGAAATTGAAATAAAAATCGTTTCTGATTTTACTACATCTCCACCAATTATAAATCCACCAAATTTTTTACAGGCATTATCCATTCCTTTATATAAGGATTTTAAACTAGATTTTGTAAATGTATTATTTAATCCTAAAGTAACTGTAAATGCTAGTGCTTTTGCTCCCATACCCGCAAGGTCACTTTGATTAGAAACTATTGATTTCCATCCTATAGATTCATATCCATAAGAACTTTTGAAATGTACATCTTCTACCATTGCATCAGCACAATAAATTATATCTTCATGTTTTGATATAATTTTTGCAGCATCATCGCCTATTCCTATCCAATCAGCAGGTAATTCTCTTATAGATTTGAAGGACTTAGAAATATAACTTATAAATTGTTCTTCATTATTAATCATAATCTTTGGGTAATGAATTTAATTTATTTGAAGCACCTAATCCACCTGCAACTATGATTTTCATTGCTTGATCAGCTGAAAGATCAAGAACTTTGATTTTATTTCTTGGAACTGCTACTAGCCATCCTGTATTAGGAACTGGAGTAGATGGCATATAAACAAAACCATGATCAGTTCCATCAAAATCAATTGTATTTGTAAGGAAACCTATTGTCCAAACGTCTTCTTTTGGGTATTCAATAGCACAAACCTTATGAAAACCACCTTTTTCTCCTCCACCGCTAAATGCTGTAGAAACTTGTTTAGAAGTCGTATAAATTCCATTAGTTAAAGGCACTTTTTCTACAACCATTTCAAACAACGCTATGATTTTTTTAACAACTATATTATTTGAAAGTGCACCTACAAGGAAAACAAAAATAAATAAGGTGATAAAGCTACCACCGGGGATGTTTTTACCAAAAATAGCTCTAAAAAGTGGTTGTAGGATACCATCTAAACTATTAAAAGCAAAAGCTACTACAAAATAAGTAACTGCAAGTGGAAATAAAAGAAGTAAACCTAAAATATATCTTTTTTTAATATACGCATAAATTTTTTTTCCAAGACTATTCATAATTTAATCCTAACTTTTTTTAATACACATATTTCTATATTTTAATTATTTTATATAAGAGACTTATTGAATGCAGGTTCCTGTTAAAGGACACTCCCAATCTTTAAAAAAATAAAGCTCTGCTATAGCACCTTGGACAATTATCCCTACTATTAAAGAAATAAATATAATTGTTATTTTTACTATTATGTGATTTGTATTTCTATCTGCACCATCAGAGTATATATACATAAAAAATTTAATTGTAAGAAAAAATATACTAGAGAATAATATAGTTGCAAAAATGGTATAAATTTGTAAAGGAATGTTAGTAAAAATTTTTTCTAATATATAGTCCATAATAAACACTTTTTTATAATATAATTTAATAAAAACAAAATTGTAATATGGTAAATTCTAACAATAATTATGAAATGCGCATAGCTAAGTTTATTGCAAGATCTGGATTTTCATCCAGAAGAGATGCAGAAAAAATTATTATTCAAAAACGAGTACAAGTTAATGGAAATTTTATTTTAAGTCCTGCTTTAAATGTAACTCAAAATGATGAAGTTAAAATTGACGGAAAAATTATTGAAAAATTTTCATCATCTATAATTTATTTATATCATAAACCTAAAGGTCTAATAGTTTCAAAAAAAGATGAAAAAAATAGACCCACTGTTTTTTCTAATTTGCCTAAAAATATGAGATCCTATTTTAGCGTTGGGCGATTAGATAAAAATTCATCTGGACTTTTATTGTTAACTAATGATGGAACCCTTTCAAGGTTTTTAGAACTACCAATTAACAAGATTTCAAGGAAATATTTAGTACAGGTAGACAAAGAATTATCTATAGAAAATTTAAAATCAATCAGACGAGGTTTATTATTAAATGGATTTAAGTTTAAGCCAATAGAAATATCTAAATCTTCTTCTAGACAAAAAGCCTCTTATTCAATGAGTTTAGTTGAAGGAAAAAATAGAGAAATCAGAAATATTATGGCTTATTTCAAAATTAATGTTATTGATTTAGTAAGAACATCTTATGGTCCATATTCTTTAGGGAAATTAAAATCATCTGAATATTCACAAGGTGATATAAATTTAATGAATTTTAATTAATTCTCGTTTAATAAATACCTAGACATAGTATCTATATTTTTAATAATAATAAAATAAACAATTATTATTTATGAATGATTTTTTAGATTCAATTTTAAAATTTCTGGGATACTCAAACTTTTACACTTGGCTTTTTAGAGAAGGTGTTTGGGCAATTATCCTTATTTTTTCTCTTTTAATTGCTTGGTTTATTTTTCATAGAATTATTAGACCAAAAATTTCTATACTAAGTACTAAGTTAAAGAATCGAGATGAAACTAAAGATATTGGTATATTTATGTCTTTTTTAGACACTAAAACTTTTGATACTTCTGTTTTATTTTTCTTTGTTTCAGTAATGATTATTGGGCTTTTATCAATAGTAGGTATCAATGTTTCTCCTATTTCTTCTTATTTTCAAGGAGTAATTTTTAATTTATTTAGTTGGTTTTTTTCAAATGGTATTGTAATTATATTAATGATTGTTTCAATTTGGATAATTATCAGAATTATTAGCAGAACTTTACCAAGAATAGTTATAACTTTTGTTATGAGTAGAGCTGAGTATGGAGAACGTGAAGAAACTGAAAAAAGAGCCAATACATTATCGAAAGTATTTACTGGTGGTATCCAAATAGTAGTTTTGATTGCAGGTATATTTATGATTTTATCAAAATTAGAAATTCCTGTAGGTCCAGTTTTAGCTGGTTTTGGAGTGGTTGGTATAGCAGTAGGTTTTGGTGCTCAGCATTTAGTTAGAGATATTATTAGTGGAATTTTTGTTATTGCAGAAAATCAGTATAGAACTGGAGATGTAGTAACAATTGCTGATAAATCTGGTTTAGTAGAAGATATTAATCTCAGAAGAACTATTCTAAGAGATCTTGAAGGAACTGTTCATGTAGTTCCTAATGGAGAAATTTCTGTATCCTCAAATAGAACAAAAAACTATTCTAGAGTAGTTTTAGATATTGGTGTTGCGTATAAAGAAAATCTTGAGAGAGTAATACTAATTTTAAACCAAATTGGAAATGAACTTTCTGCAGACCCTGTGTTTGGATTAAATATTATCAAATCTCCTCAAGTTCTTCGAATACAATCTTTTGATGATTCTGCAATTACTATACGTATACTTGGTGATTGTAAGCCTATGAGGCAGTGGTTAATTAGATCTGAACTAATTAGAAGAATTAAGGCAAGATTTGATTTAGAAGGAATTGAAATTCCTTTTCCGCATCACACAATTTATTGGGGAGAAGATCAACCATCACTTACAATTCAAGAAAAAAAGACAAAAAAATCTTCTTCAAATAATAATTCAAGTGAATATAATAAGAATTTAAAACCAGAAGAAATTGAACAGATTTTAGCCCAATCAGCAATGGCAAAACGTGGATCATTATGGAATGATCAAGATATAGATGAATAAGGAGATAATAATTTGATTACTAATTTAAAACCTAATTTACCTAAAGATTTGAAGGAAATTTCATCATCTATTCCTCATCCAGAAGGTATAACTTTAGATCAAGAAGATAATATTTATGTTTCATCTGCTTCATCTGGAAATATATTTATTTTGAATGGTAATCAAATTAATGTACATGTAAATACTAAAGGAAGACCTTTAGGAATAGCTTTTTCAGATAACTTAAATTGTCTAATTGTTGCTGATGCATTAAGAAAATCTATATTAAGAGTTAGCTTAGGAAATGCAAGTATTTCTAAAATGTGTGATTCTTATATGGGACTAGAGTTGAATGGCCCGTCTGATTTAATTATTAATCAAAATCAAGATGTGATTTTTACAGATCCTCTTAAAATCCCTTATCCTAATCCTTGTATAAGCCCAGTTTATAAATTAAATAATAGACATGAACTAGAAATTTTTATCCCTGATCTTGCTTTTCCAAGCGGAATAACTATAAGTGAAAATAAAGTATTTATATCTGAAACTAGAGCCAATAGGCTTGTGGTTCTAGAAAATAATGATGAAGAGAAAATTGAACCTCAAATGTTTAGAAGATTTGCAGAACCAGGTAATCCTGATGGACTTACTGTTGACGATGAAGGAAACATTTATCAAACATTACCAGGTATTGGAGCTATAGCTGTTGTTGATAAGGATGGACAAATGAAAGAAATTTATCATATGGAAAGTTGGAAACCTAGTAATATACATTTTAAAAATGGTGTTTTTTATGTCACAGATAGATTAGGAAGTAGAATTTTTAAATTTTCAAAATAGAACTATATATTCGTATTCAAATTATGATAGCCTGAACATATCTTAAATTTTGAAAGGTATTTTACAATATTTATAAATAAGTCTTTATTTTATTTAGTTGCAATTACTCATCATATATATTTAGTAGTTACTTTGTTTTCTATCCCGTTTTTTATACTTAAAGCTGAATGGTATATTACATTTCCTTTACTTAGTTGGATAATGTATTTGGTATTTTCTTCAGATATAACTTGCCCTTATACTGATTTAGAAAATAATCTTAGAAAAAAAATTGGTAAGCCTAAAATTAAAGGGTTTATTTATCATTATTACTTAAAAAATTTCGTAAGAATGAAAAAAATGTTTAGGTAATAATAGGTTGTAACCATGTCTTATAAATTTGTTCAAATGTCTGATACTCAATTAGGATTTTATGCTTCTAAGCATCCTGAAACAGTAGGGATAGATTATGAAATTAAAAATTTATCTAAAGCTATTACAATTATTAATAATATTTCTCCAGATTTTGTAATAACTACAGGAGACTTAATGCAAGACAGGCTAAATTCAACTCATGCAGATATTGTTAAGAAAATGTACAAACAACTAAATTGTAAATATTATTTTGCTCCAGGTAATTCTGACTTATCTAATACCCCTGAATTTGAAGATATTGAGCGATATAAAAATAGATTTGGTCCAGATTATTATAATTTTTATCACATGAATTCTCAATTTATAATCTTGAACAGTTGTGTTTTACAAGATTGGTCCAAAGTACCAGGTGAAGATTCAAATCAAATAAGATTTTTAGAGGAACAACTTATAAATGGCAAAAAAAACAAATCTACTCATAAATTAATATTTATGCATCATCCTCTTTTTGGAACTGAACCAGAAGAAGAAGATGGTCATATGGTACTACCTAAAAATCAAAGAAAAAAAATTTTAAATTTACTTGATCTTTATAAAGTTAGTGCAGTTTTCACTGGTCATTGGCATGCTAATAATATATTGAACTATAATAACACTCAATTAATAACATCAGGTCCAATTTCGTTTTCACTTGGAGAAGATCCTTCTGGAATTAGATTAATAGAAGTAGATGATGATAAATTAACACACGAATACATTGAATTATAGCTTTAGTCTTTAACTTTCTGCTAAAAAAAACTTTTTGATATAAAACGTTCCAATATAACTTTTTTTTAGATTATGATTTTATATATATTGTTGAATCTAGTTATTTTATTTATTTTCTCTTGAATTACTAATCTTCTGAATGTATTATTTTGTGTAATCTTATAAATAAATTTTGCAAATAATATAGTAATAAGAATGGAGTAAATCATGCCTACTAATAGAGGTGTTGCTTATCTAGGAAATGGGAATGTAGAAATTCAATCAATAGATTTTCCAAAACTTTCACTTGGAAATCGTCAATGTCATCATGGAGTTATATTAAAAACTGTAGCTACTAATATATGTGGAAGTGATCAACATATGGTTAGAGGTAGAACTACTGCTGAATCTGGCTTGATACTTGGACATGAAATTACAGGAGAAGTTATTGAAAAAGGCAGAGATGTTGAATTCTTAGAAATTGGAGACGTTGTATCTGTACCATTTAATATTGCTTGTGGTAGATGCCAAAATTGTAAAGAAGGAAAAACAGGTATTTGTTTAAATGTTAATCCTGCTAGACCAGGAGCTGCTTATGGTTATGTTGATATGGGTGGATGGATAGGAGGTCAAGCAGAATATGTTATGATTCCTTATGCTGATTTTAATCTTCTTAAATTTCCTGATAAAGATCAAGCTATGGATAAAATAAAAGACTTAACTTTATTATCAGATATATTTCCAACTGGGTATCACGGTGTTTATACTGCGGGAGTGGGTCCTGGATCAATAGTATACATAGCAGGAGCTGGACCAGTAGGACTTGCAGCAGCAGCTTCAGCTCATTTACTTGGAGCTGCTTGCGTTATTGTAGGTGATTTTTTCTCAGAAAGATTAGCTCAAGCCAAAAGTTTTGGTTGTGAAACAATAGATTTAAGTAAGGACGCTTCTTTAGCTGAGCAAATAGAGTCAATAGTTGGAATTCCTGAGGTTGACGCAGCAGTTGATTGTGTAGGTTTTGAAGCCAGAGGGCACGGCTCTGACTCTTCTATTGAAAAACCTGCTACTGTCTTAAATTCAATAATGGAAGTTACTCGAGCTGGTGGTTCACTTGGTATTCCAGGTTTGTATGTAACTGGTGATCCTGGAGGAGTTGATGATAATGCTAAAATTGGGATGCTAGGTATTAGGATAGGTCTAGGATGGGCTAAATCACATAATATTTCTACTGGACAGTGTCCTGTAATGAAGTATCACAGAAGTTTAATGCAAGCGATACTTTATGATAAAATTCAAATTGCTAAAGCTACTAATGTTTCAGTCATTAGTCTTGATGATGCTCCTAAAGCATATAAAGACTTTGATAAGGGAGCACCAAAGAAATTTGTCATAGATCCCCATTCAGTAATTTCAAACTAGTTTAAAAACACACATAGGTTATAAAAATGAATATTAGTGGACAAAAGCCATTTCAATTTACTTATAGAGAAGATTTACGTAGTTTACCAAAAGATGCATTAGACTATGAAACTAATCTACATGGTGGATTTGCTGTTGATAATACACAAGGAGGTAGAATCTTTTATGGAATGCCAAACTTTGGACTAATGGCCATTACTCCTGATCTTAAACATCAAGACGTTGTTGAATTACCAGATGAAATAAAATCAGTTAATTTCCATGGAATTAAAATTTTTTCAATAGATAATAATAAAAGATTAGTGTTATCCGCTAATTTAGACGAAAAAATAATAATTTTAACTCTTGAAGGTAAAATAGATTTTATTTTTTCAAGACCTGAATTTGAGGAATATAAGTCTCAGAATATAATTTATAAACCAACAGACACTGCAATTGTAAAAAATGATCTTTATATTGCTGATGGTTATGGTGCTAATTATATTTCAGTAGCTGATTTAAAAACAAAAAAATGGAAGAAAATTTTTGCTGGAGCTACAGATAATCCCACAGAACCAGGTCTTTTTGGTACAGCTCATGGCTTAAATTTAACTCCTGATGGAAAAATCCTTTCAATTGCTGATCGAGCTCATTCTAGATTTGAACATTTTACTTTAGGAGGAGATTATAAAGAATCTTTTAGTATACCAATTGGATCAAAACCTTGTGGAATTGATTTCATTAACTGGAAGGGACGATCTTTAGCGGTAGTAGGTAGTTTAGATGATCCTATAGAAGGTAAAGCTGCTCCTATATATATTTTAGATGCTAATACTTATGAATTATTATCCACGATTCGTCCGAAAGATGAATTAAATATTGAAATAGCCGATCATATACATAATGCTGTTTGGTATAAAAATAATGATAAATTATACTTAATTTGCCAAGCTTGGAACCCTGGTTTTTATTTTGTGTTGGAATTAATCTAATTTAGTTTGATAAAATTTAAATATGACAAATTTAAAATTTATTAAGCTTTTTATTTTTATATTTTCTCTTTCTTTTATTTTTATAAATTCTTATCAAATTTATGCTCACCAACCATATGAAGTCAATAATTCAAATATAGTTAAGCCTGTTATTGAAATATCAGATGCTTCTGTGTCACATGCTTTTTATGGAGAATTTTTATCAAAAAATGAAGAAGTAATTTTTAATTTGAATGGATTTTCGGAAAATATATTACAATTTAGTATTTTAATTCCAGATAAAAATCCAGAAAATATTTTACTTGAATCTGATCTACCTGAAATTTATCTTATTAAAAATAAATTAACTGATCCTGATAATGAAGAAAAATTTTATGCAAAAGAAAGAATTAATTTCTATGAACCTTTTAGCAAAATGAACTTGATTAGAGTTATTACTTATAAGGATACTATTTTACCTAATTCTAATGTTTCAATAAGAATAAAATCAAATAGTGCTGCTAGGTATGTTTTTTCAGTAGGATATAAAGAAATATTTTCTAAAACATATACAAGTGGAGAAACCGAAGTATTCACGAGTTCAGATATGCAAAATTGGTATTCTAAAAATTATGAATTATCAACTGATTTACCTACTGAATCATCCAGTCAATCCATTAGTAATTATTTAATTATAGTATTGACGTGCTTTTTTATTATTTTATTATTGGTTTTATTCATAATAATTTATAAATATTACAAAAGGACCTCATGAAAGAATTTGTCAGAACTATTAAAGATTTTCCAATTAAAGGAATTCAATATAGAGATATCACAACATTACTAAAAGATCCCAAACTATTTTCTAAATTAATTGATCAAATGACAGAACCTTGGATTGGAAAAAATATTACTGCTGTATTAAGTATAGAATCCCGAGGTTTCATACTAGCTGGAGCAATTGCATATAAATTAGAAGCAGCTTTTATACCCTTAAGGAAACCAGATAAATTACCTTATGAAACTTTCAAAGTTTCTTTTGATTTAGAATATGGATCAACCGATATGCATATTCACAAAGATGCTTTAGATGGGCATAAAAATTTACTTATTATTGATGACCTTCTTGCAACAGGTGGAACTGCTATAGCTGCAGCAGATTTAGTAAAGAAATTTAAATCAAAAAATATTGTTGGAGCGGGTTTTATAATTAACCTTCCAGATCTTAATGGAGAAAATAAATTAATTGATTTGGGAATAAATGTTCATTATTTGATGAGCTTTTAAATAATTTTATCTTTTGTTTTAAAATCCTTGTTCATTTATATGTGTATCACCATCTAAAAATGATGATCTAAATTGTATTCCCCATTTGTTATTAATTTTAGTGACAATCCACAAAGTATGAAAATTATCATATTCTTCATTATTTTTATTTCTTCGAGATTGATGTAGTAAAAGATGTACTTTGTTTTCGTCTGATTGTATAGCTTTTATATTTAAAGTGACAGTATGATTCCAACCTTCTTTAATTAGGCTTTCTGTTTGCTCATCAAATGAATTATTAATTTCATCTGAGTTCTCAAATATAAAAAATTGGTCTTCCCATAGTCTAATATTAGGAAAATGCATGTTATCTATGAATATTTTTCTATTTCTCTTATTGAAACCTTCTTCATTCCAATAAAGAGCAGTTTTTATAGCCTCATTTTCAAATTCTTTCATTTAATTACTCCTCACATAATCTATAATATTTAATTTATTTAATTTGAGTATAAACTATAAATATCTAAACAGAAAAACTAATTATTATGCAAAAAATTGGACAAAAGACTCACATTTACCAGGAGGTGATTTCAACCCTGAAGATATTAATAATGCTTTAAGTAAAGCTTTGAAAAATTTTAAATTTCTCTCTGAAGAATGGACCGAAAGAATTAATTAGCTCTTATTGAACTAATATATTTGAAATTTATAAGAATACTGAAAGCATATCTGATTTAGGTATTAATTTTGGATGGAATTTAATGTAAATTGAAGTTATTTGGCTTATTAAAAATGAGTTTGTAGAAAGTGCTGAAGATATATTATAGAGAAGATCTAAAATTGGCTTAAGGGTTACTTTAGAAGAGACATAAAAATTAGATAAATGGATAAAATCTTATATAAAAAAATAAAGGATAAAAATGAATCAATCTGAAGAAAATGAAAAAGCTCATTTCTCAAAAAGAAATGATGAATTAATGTTGGAGAATGCTAAAAAAGGATTATTTATTGCTCAATATTTTTCCTGTAAAAATTGTAGTGATATTTCTGATGAACAAGGGAAAGTCGTAGATCCTGTAGCAAAAGTTCTAGAAGATTCAAATACTGTTAGTGGAGGTTTTGCAGTTGGCTGGACAATGAAAGGTTTACAGGTTTGGTGTGAAAACTGTGATAATAATGTTATTAATCTTGATTTCAAAGATCAAAAAGTAGGATTTATATAAATATTATGTAATTAATAATAGTTCTATAAATCACGCACATGAGTCTATTTAAGTATATTAACCTTAACACCTTTCTCTAATAAATTATCGATCCCTTCATCTCTCAATAGTCTGTTCAATACACTTCCTTCTACTTTGCTGCCTAAAGTTACACTTTCTAATGCTTTAAGTTCTAATAGAGGGTGTAAATCTTTAATTTTATTATTTTGTAAAAGATTTATAAATCTTAAATTTGGGAACCCATGTTTTTGAGAAAATAATTCTTTAAGTATCTTATCGTCAATTCCTAGTTCTAGAATTTGAAGAGACACAGTATTTTCACTAAATGCTTTATCCCAATTTTCTGACACTATAGGGTTTCTACTTATACCAATATAAGTTAATTGTTTTGCGAATTCATTGAATGATGGTACAAATGGACCAATTGAAGAAATATTATTTCCATCTAACCATAAAGTACTCAAGTACGGATTTTTTTCTGGTGTAAAAGCCCAAATATCAGATATTTTATTATCATATAACACTAGAGTTCTTAGATTGCGTAAAAGAGAAATTAGTTCTATATTTTCAATATTATTTTGTGAAAGATCTAAATGTTCTAAATTTTGAAGTTCTTGTATTCCATCTATGTCATTTATTCCTGCTTCTCTAATTACTAATCTTTCAAGGTTTTTAAAATATTTCAGATCCCTTATATGTTCCATACTAATTTTATTATTTAAATTTCTTTGACCAATTACACCCCCTATTTCTATTTCTGTAATTTTAGAGATATCTTCTAAAGTAATATAAGGATCTAGTAAAGATTTCCCGGTTTTTTCTTTTATATAATTTTCAAATTCTAAATTTTCAAAAACTATAGCATTTGCAGGATAAGTCGGTGTAGGAGTAGGAGTTATTGTAGGAATTACAGTTGGATAAAATTTAGGTTTTTCTATTTTTTCATTAGAAGATCTAACTACTGTTGCTAAAACTTTTCTTTCAAAATTATTTTTTTTTCTTACTGGAGAAGAATCTAATTGTTTATTTGAAGTTATGTTTGATTTTGAAGATAATGGGATTTGTGTAAGAGTTATTGTAGGAACTACTGTTGGTAAAACTTTTCTTTCAAAATTATTTTTTTTGTTTGCTATTTCTGATTGATTATTATTAATCTCCATTTCTTTAGATTCGCTTGATCCACAACTTACTATAGTAAAAGATAAAAAAACTAAAATAAAAATCTTATAAATATTCATATTTAAATTATAATCAATTTTGGTTAGAATTCTGATAACGTTCACCATTAAAAAAAGACATTTTGACAATTGCTACAATCATAAATCTAAAAAATTTTCAAAATCCTAAATAATAGTGAACCAACCCATGTACCAAGAGAAAATAAGATTACTATACTAAAAAATAACCATTCTTTATGAGTATTTGGAATATTAACTTGAATGCCATGCCATTTAAAAGATTTCATCATTTACTCTCTCTTAAATTTATTCATATTTATGGTACCCCCGGCAGGATTCGAACCTGCGACGTTTTGCTTAAGAGGCAACTACTCTAACCACTGAGTTACGGGGGCATATTATTTAAAACTATTTATTTGATAATAATATTAAAACCATTTATATGATAATAATATAAATATATACAATATTTAAATATAAATTTAGGGTATATTAAAAAATTATAACCTATATTCAATAAGGAGAGGGTGAGCATTTATGTTAGAAAGATTTTTAGTACCAAAAGAAGATCAAATATTAATTGATTCAGAGTCTATGACACAAGCTACAAAGCAAATATTTCTGAAGATGGGACTTTCTGATGATAATGCACAACTTTCTTCTGAAGTTTTACTGACTAGTGACTTAAGAGGTTGTGAAAGTCATGGAGTTTCAAATATGCTTCCCATTTATGTAGACAGATATGGTGAAGGATCTAATGATCTAGGGATTAATCCTAATCCAAATTTTAGAATTACTAGAGAATCTCCTACTACTGCAAATATTGATGGTGATGATGGACTAGGTTTACATGTTTTACCTAAAGCTATGGAAATTGCTATAGAAAAAGCAGAAAAATATGGATCTGGTTCTATTACAGTGCATAATTCAAGACATATTGGTATGTTGGCTTATCATTCTATGATGGCTTTAGAACATGATATGATTGGGCTAACTATGACAGCAGGAAACTCTTTAGCTATGGTCCCAACGCATGGATCAGAAAAAAGATTATCAACCAATCCGTGGGCATATGCTGTACCTGCCGATAAAGAACCTCCTTTTGTTTTTGATGTAGCAACAACACAAGTTGCTGGCAATAAGCTAAGTTTAGCCAAAAGAGTTGGAGCTAAAATGGATTCTGCATGGATAACCGATTCAAAAGGTAACCCGATTTTAAATGAAGTAGATTTACCTGATGATAGAGAAGACTATATGATGCTACCTTTTGGAGGAACTAGAGAAAATGGATCACACAAAGGATACGGTTATGCAGCTGTTGCTGAAATATTTTCTGACATTCTAAGTGGCATGGGTGCAGGTTTTTTAATGCCTCCTAATACATACGGTGAAATGGGACACTTTGTACAAGTTATAAAAATTGATGGATTTATTGATGTTGATAAATTTAAAAAAGATATGGATTTATTTTTAAGAGGACTTGCTGATACTAAACCAATTGATGGTGAAGAAAGAGTAGTTTATGCAGGACTGCCTGAATATGAAGAAACACAAATAAGACTTAAAAATGGTATTCCTTATCATTACAAAGTTATTGATTGGTTTGAAAATATTAAGGCAGAACTTAATTTAGATTTTGATCTAAAAAAAATGTAGTTAAATTTAATTATTGATTTCTGCAATATTTAATTCAAAAATCCCTAATTATTCTAAATTTCAATCCTTATTTTTTCATGTCAAAATCTAGTAATATTGATCGCATATAAACTAGAATCGTCATAGTATCATGTCTTATGTTAAATTTTTTACCTAAAAGCTACAAGTATAAATCCCATACGATATATATTCACTCAACTATCTATGATTAACTACTCTAGGTGCTTTTAAATAAATGGACATTTTACTACTAGTTAAAGCTTAGCTTTTGCTTATAGAGCTTTACTACCTAGCATGTCCCAGATTGTAGGGTTATATGTTGCTAGAGCATGATATATAAGCCACATAGCAAACAACAATACCCCTGTCATTATAAGAGACACAAATCCAGCAGTTGGTATAATTACAAATTTGAGTAATTTTTCTAAACTTTCATCGTTATTTGTCATAATATTAGTTTCATTGATTTTTTTATAATTATTTCTTATTTGGTAATTTTTTAGTATAGAATAAAAATTTTTTGTTTTTGACATGTTATTATTTTATTAAATTATCTTACAATATTATAGGTTTTTTTAAACATAAATTGATCATTATTACAATTAATATCAATTATCATAGTTGACTTCAAAGGTAGATTTAAAGCAAAATCTTTTTTCAAAATTAAGTTAAAATTTAAATAATCAAGTGTACTTATAAACTCACCTTTTCCTATGTGTGTTGTATTATTATTACTAAGTATTGCTCCTGAAAAGTAATCTAAATTTTCAGTTTCTGTTATTACCCAGCAGGCTGAATATCTTGGTACTTTTACTGAAACTGTGTAAGTCTTATCCCAATATATAGCATTCTTCTTCACACCATCCTCAAAAAGATCTATTTCTTCTGAGCATGAAATTGTTAAAAGTAGAAAAAGTAAACAAAAATATCTAGAAATAGTTTTCATATTGAAATTAATAAGTTAATATAATTATATCCTACCAGGTGCTCATTATTGAGAGAATAGGGAAGACGGTGTAAATCCGTCGCGGTCGCGCCACTGTAATTGAGAAATCATAAGTCAGGAGACCTGCCTGTTGGGAAATGTATAAGCTCTTCGCGTAAAGAGTATGAGGCTTTCTCATTACTCTGATTTTATAATAATTTTATAATGAATTGAGATAATGAGAAATATTTCTATAATATTTGAAAAAAAATTTTTACTCCTTTTTTATTTAATTGTCTTTTTTTTATTAACATTATTAATATCGGCCATCTCATTATCAAAAGGAGTTATAGAAATTTCTGTTTCTGAAGTTTTTTCAATTCTTTTTACTTCTAGATTTTCACAAACAATAAATGAATCTGTAATCTTTGATATTAGACTTCCTAGAATATTACTTTCTTTTTTTGTAGGATTAGCTCTATCTATTTCTGGTGCTGTAATGCAAGGAATATTTAGAAATCCTTTAGCAGACCCTTCAATTTTAGGAGTTTCTGCTGGTTCAGCGTTAGGGGCTGTGATTCCAATAGCATTTGCTATACATACTTTCCATCTTCTTGTTATACCTATGTTTTCATTTATAGGTGGTTTACTTTCTTCAATTACCGTCTATGTGGTTTTTGTTTCTACAGGAAGAAAATCTAATTCAATTTTATTATTAGCAGGGATAGCAATTGGTTCTTTTCTTAATGCTTTAATCACATTATCTGTTTACTTAAGTGATAATCCTTTTCAAATGAGATCAATATTTTACTGGTTGATAGGGGGTTTTGAATCAACAAGATGGGAACATTTATATATAAGTATTCCTATAATTTCCATTTCATTGTTATTTCTTTTATATAAATCTAAAGAAATAAATTTAATTATGATAGGAGATGAGTATGCATCATCACTTGGTATCAATGTTAATAGGACACTTTTATTGTGTTTGTTATTTACTTCTTTAGTTACATCTGCTGCAGTTTCTGTCAGTGGGATTTTAGCATTTGTTGGATTAGTCATTCCTCATTTAGTCAGATTGATGATAGGAAACGATAATCGTTTAGTTCTACCGCTTTCTGCTATTGTGGGAGGTTTTTTTGTTGTTCTAATGGATTTTATTACAAGAATTATTTTTTCATCAACAGATTTGAGAGTAGGAGTCCTTATGAGTCTCATTGGAGGACCTTTTTTCATTTTTCTGATTTTTAAAAACAATTTAGGTAAGAGGAGTAATTTGTGATGAAAATTATTAAAAATTTTAATATTTATTTAATTATAGTTATGGCTACGATTTTTTTTATATTTGGTTGTGTAAATAATGAAGAGAATGATAATATATTAAATACTGAAAAACCTGCTGAAAAATCATTAGAAAAAGTAATTGAAAAACCTGCTGAAAGTAAATATTTTACTGTATTGTCAGGAATTCCAAACATTCAAAATCCAAAAAATTTAGCTTGGCCCAGGATAATTTCTATTAATGATAAAGATATTATAATCCCAAAGAAACCAGAAAAACTAATTACAATTTCATTAGGCCATGATGAAGTTTTATTTGGAATTACTTCAAATGAGCAAATTGTTGGAACTACAATTTTTGCCCAGGAAGAAGGAAGTAATATATTAGATAAAGCAAAAGGCTTGCCTACTATATCTAGTGATCCAGAATCAATAATTGCTCTTGAACCTGATATAGTTTTTGCAGATTCTTACGCTTCTGTAGATCTTATTGATGCTCTTGAAGATATTGGAATAATTGTTATACAGACACCTCTAAATAATGATTTAAATGGAAGAAAAAAAGACATTTGGTTAATGGCATATATAACAGGAAATTTGCAATCTGCTGAACTTTTAATTAGCAATATTGATAAAAAAATTAAAATTTTAGAAAATATTGCAAAAAGTAGCCAAGAAGTAAATAAAAAAGTTCTAACACTTTCATGGTGGGATGCTTATTGGACAGCAGGTAAAGGATCAACAGAGGATTCTATAATTACACTAACTGGTGCTACTAATGTAGCTGCTGAAAATCAAATTCAATCCAATACAACAATTGATAAAGAACTTTTAATTTCAATGAATCCAGAAATCATAATTGTTACACAATCAGCTAATTGGGGCGGAAAAGATTTTTATGATCAAATATTTGAAGATGAAACACTATCTTCTATTGATGCTATTAAAAATAATAATGTATACATGGTAAATTCTAATTTGTGGGGAACATTATCTTATTGGAATATAAAGGGCGCAGAAGAATTAATGAAAATATTGTTAAATATTAATAACATTGAAAATTTTGGAGATTTCTAATTGAGTATTATCCTTAATAAGGTTGATTTTTACTTTGAAAAAAGAAAAGTACTTTCAGATATTTCTTTAGATATATCATCTGAAAGTACAGGGTTTTTAGGACCAAATGGATCAGGTAAAACTACTCTTCTAAAAATTTTTTCAGGCTTGCTGAAAATTAATCATGGACAAATTTATGTAAATAACAAAGAAATAAAGTTATATTCATCAAATGATTTAGCTAAATTATTTGCTTTTGTTTCTCAAGATTACGAACCTACTTTTGGATTTTCTGTAGAAGAAGTTATTGAAATGGGTAGATATCCATATTTAAATAACTTGGGCTTTATGAATAAAAATGATAAAAAAGTTATAGATAAAATTATTGAACTGCTAAATTTAGATTCTTTAAGAAAAATACATACAGATGAATTATCATCAGGTGAAAAACAAAAAGTTCGCTTTGCTAGAGCATTAGTTCAAGAACCTAAATATATACTACTTGATGAACCTACATCTAATTTGGATCTATCAAATAAAATTTTAATTTTAGATGTTATTAAAGATATTATTTCATTTGGAACTACATTAATTATTACATCACATGATTTGAGTTTTATTAAACAGTCTACAAAACAATGTTTTATGATTTCAAAGGGTAAAATTCAAAATAATGGTAAAACAAAAGATATTCTTAATCATAAAAATATTAAAAATTTATATCAATTAGATACTATTCCAGATTGGGCTTTATGATTAAAATTAACTATGTACAAAATTTTTGTTTTTTGTATAATTAAAAAAAATACTGGGAGAATATATTGGGAAAATTATCTGAAGAACAATTAAATCATTTTGAAGAATTTGGGTTTTTAAAAGTAGAAAATCTAATTGATCCTGTTAAAATCATAGATCCAGTAATCGAAGAATATCATGGAGTTTTAAATAATCTTGCAGATGAATTATATGCAAAGGGGACAATATCATCAAAATATGAAGATTTACCATTTGGAGAAAGAATAACAAAAATCTATTCAGATTCAGGTGAAAATTATAATCAATTTTTTGACTTTTCGCTTCCTCAATCAGGAATTAAAAAAGATACTCCTTTTTGGACAGGACCAGCAATTTTTAACGCTTTAACACATGATTCTTTGCTTGATGCTGTTGAATCTATTATAGGAAAAGAAATTTTCTCTAATCCTATTCAACATGTTCGAATTAAAGTCCCCGATAAACATGCACCTCTTGATGAAAATGGACGCATGAAATTTGGAACTACTCCTTGGCATCAAGATGCTGGTGTTGCAACAGAAGAAGTGGATAACACAAATATGTTAACTGTTTGGTTCCCACTTATGGATGCTAATGAAGAAAATGGTTGTTTGCAAGTTGTTCCAGGTAGTCATGTAGGTAAAGTACTCACACACTGTCCTGGATTTAATCCTACTAGTGGAAAAAAAGAATCTATTCTGAATGGTGCGTTTGGATTATCTATCCCTACTTCAGAATTTGAAGACCAAAATGCTATGGCTGTTCCTATGAAAAAAGGAGATGCTCTTTTTTTTACAAAAAAAACAGTACACTCTGCTTTACCAAATATTAGTGATGTTATTAGATGGAGTTTTGACCTGAGATATCAACCTATTGGTCAACCAACAGGGAGAGATATCTTTCCTGGTTTCGTAGCTAGAAGCCTAGAAAATCCTGAACAAATTTTGAAAGATGCAGAGACCTGGAATGATCAGTGGCATTCAACTAGAGAAAAATTATCCAAGGAAGAACAATTCGCATTTAATCGTTGGGATGGCGATGATATTGCTTGTGCATAATTTATAATTTATAATTTTTATTTTTAAAATTTTTAAGGAGAATTTATGCATAATTATAAAACTCATGATTATGAGGGAATGATTGCTGAAACTGTTTCTATTAAATCTAATAATGGTGATTATATTAATACCTATTTATCTAAACCTCTAGGAGAAGGTCCTTTTCCGGCAATAGTTTTAGTACACCATTTACCTGGATGGGATGAACTTTATAAAGAATTTACTAGAAAATTTACTCACCATGGTTATATAGCTATAACTCCTGATTTATATTTCAGAGAAGGAAATGGTTCACCTGATGATGTTGCATCTCAAGTTAGATCTTTAGGAGGAATATCCGATAGCCAAGCTATAGATGATCTAATAGGCGCATCTGATTATTTAAGATCACTTTCTATTTCAAATCAAAAAGTAGGAATATTTGGAACCTGTTCTGGTGGTAGACATGCTTTTTTAGCTGCATGTAAAGTAGATAATTTTGATGCTGTTATAGAATGTTGGGGTGGTAATATAATTATGGATGATAATTCTCTATCAGAAAAGCAACCAATTTCTCCTATTACTCTTACAAGTTCTTTATCCGCTCCTTTACTTGGAATTTTTGGTAATGATGATGTATCTCCTCCTCCAGAACAAGTTAATAAACATGAAGCTCTTCTAAAAGAAAACAAGAAAGACTATGCTTTTCATAGATATGATGGTGCTGGACACGGATTTATTTACTATGACAGACCTATTTATCGTCAACAGCAATCTATAGATGCATGGGACAAAATTTTTAAATTTACAGAAAAAAACTTAAGGAAATAATAATATGTGTACTTTAATTTCAGAGAAAGCGAATATAAAGGGTGCTGGTAAGAATTCTTCTAATTGGATTCCTATTGATTCTTGTGATGTATACTATGATCATTCTAACTATGTTGACTGTGAACATTCAGTTACTCTTAGTTTTAATAATAAATTAAATCCTATCGAATCAAGAATCACTGTAGAAATTACTCCAGAATCAGCTAAAGAAATTATTGCAAAAATTAATGCAGCGCTGAATCAAGCTGACTTTTAATAATTATTTATAAAACATAAGTTTTTAGCCAATTATTATTTAAAAGTTTCAATTAAAGTCGTCAGGTGATCTTTTATGAAAATCTGTATGGTTTTGCCAATCTATAGCGATATTTAATAATTTATTATCATCTAGGATTTTGCCTGATAACATCATTCCAATAGGCATATTTTTATTTGTAAACCCAGATGGTACTGATATCGAAGGTTGACCTGTTAAATTAAAAACTCCTGTAAATCTACCCATAGAATTTGATTCATTTGTGTTGGGACTTAGAGATTCAGATATCAATGGTGTTATAACCGGAACAGTTGGACTAATTATAGCATCAAAATCTTTCATTTTTTTAGTCATATTAAAATTAAATTCTGACATATTTTTTGATGCACTCAAATATTCTTCACTAGTTATTCCCATTCCTCCGAGCAATCTATTAATAACTGTAGGCGAATATTTACTATATTGTTTTAAGTAGTCTTTGTGAATAGTTAATGCTTCAGGAAGTAAAACACCAATATTTAAACTTCGTCCTTCTTCAATAAAAGGAAGATCAATTTCTTCAACTTGATATCCTAAATTTGATAGTTTTTTTACAGCATTTAAAACACTAGATTTAATTTCTTCATCAATGTCATCAAAAAAATAATTTTTAGGTAATCCAATTTTAATTTTTTTTCTATCAAAAGATTCATCTATATAAAATTTTTCATTACCTAAACTAATTGAATATTTATCCTTGGGATCATAACCAGAGATTACACTCATAATATCAAGGCAATCTTTAGCGGATCT